>Ga0209427_10001252_pt1 | contig 28954 bp, 29 predicted proteins | sample DeeMarSWOR136_30_FD_187465 | JGI IMG/M metagenome (GOLD analysis project Ga0209427, IMG submission 187465) | Marine sediment microbial communities from White Oak River estuary, North Carolina - WOR-1-36_30 (SPAdes) (version 2) | ecosystem: Environmental > Aquatic > Marine > Intertidal zone >...
CTCTGTGACGAACCTGACCAGCTTCTGCAGCCTTGAGAGGATCCACCTGTCGAGCTCGGAGAGCCTCTCCGGCTGCTGCTCGGGCGTCCAGCCGTCCAGGTTGGCGTAGAGGGCGAAGAAGTTGTAGACGTTGAGCAGGGGCATGAAGAAGAGGCGCTTCACCTCCCCGGCGCCCGTGTAGCCGAAGAGGATGTCGTTCTCCGGCTTAGATGAGCAGAACATCCAGCGCATCACGTCGGCCCCCATGTTCTCGGCGGCGTCGTCGAACCAGATGGCGTTCCCCCAGCTCTTGTGCATCTGCCTTCCGTCCTCGGCCAGGACGGTCCCGTGGCCGAGGCAGACCTCGTAGGGGGTCCTCCTCTCCAGTATGGTGCTCATGGCGAGCATCGAGTAGAACCAGTTCCTGAACTGTCCTATGTAGCACTCCGTGATGAACTCGGCAGGGAACCACTTTTCCCAGTACTCCCTGTCTGTCCTGTAGTCGAGTGTCGAGTAGGCGACTATCCCGGCGTCGAGCCATGGGTTGCCGACGTCTGGGATCCGGAAGGCGATTGCCCCGCACTTCTCGCATCGGATCTTCACGGCGTCTATGTAGGGCTTGTGGGGGCTGTGGCCCTCGAAGACCTCCCAGCCTTCGACCGCCCTCTCTCTGAGCTCCTCCCTGCTTCCGATGACGTCGAACCAGCCGCACTCGGGGCAGACCCAGATGGGGAGGGCGAGGCCCGAGTAGCGCTTCTTGGAGATCATCCAGTCGTGCATGTTCCTGAGCCAGTCGAGCTCCCTTGCAAGGCCGAACCCAGGTATCCAGCGGGTCTGGCAGGCGGAGTCCATGATCTGGTAGCGGAGGTTCCCCTCCTTCTCCTCCTCGCTCACCTCCTCAAGGGGCTTGTCCAGAACACGGCCCATGTCGATGAACCACTCCTCGACGTGGCGGAAGACGAGCTCGCTATCGCACCTCCAGCAGACAGGGTACCTGTGGGTGTAGTCCTGCACCCTGAAGAGCAGCCCCTTCTCCTCCAGGTCGTCGAAGATGGGCTGGGCCGAGTCGTAGACGTGGGTCCCGCTCAGCCAGCTGAGACCGCCCATGAAGACGCCGAACTCGTCTAGGGGCGCGACGACGGGTAGCCTGTAGAGCCTCCCCAGCTCGAAGTCCTCCTTGCCGGCGCCGGGGGCTATGTGGACGAGGCCGGTCCCCTCCGCCTCCCCCACCTCCTCCCAGAATATCACCCTGTGAGCTTGGGGGGCTCCTAGACTAGAAGGAAGCTCAAGATCGTCGTATGGGCCGTCGTACGACCAGCCCTTCATCTCGGCGCCCTTGAGCTCCTCCAGCACCTCGTAGTCGCCTCCTGGGAAGACGCTCGGAAGCGTCCCCCTGGAGAGGTATATGACTTCCCCCCTGTACGCCACCTTGACGTAGTCGAGCTCTGGGTGGCAGGCAACGGCAACGTTTGATGTGAGGGTCCATGGGGTGGTCGTCCAGATCAGGAGCGCCCCCTCCCTGTCCCTCAGGGGGAATCTGACGTAGACGCTGGGATGGGTGAGCTCCCTGTAGCCCTCTGTGACTATCTCGTGCTGGCTGATGCCCGTGCTGCACCTGGGGCACCAGGGCATCGAGTCGGCGCCCTTGTAGATCCAGCCTCTCTCGTGGAGGTTCTTGAGGACGGTCCAGATCATGTAGTTGTTCTCGTCGCTCAGGGTATAGTAGCTGCCCCCCATCTCCCTGGATCCCAGCTTTCCGACCAGCTCCTCCGCCGTCCCCTTGACTGGTCCGTGGGTGCCTACGTAGGTGGTCTCCTCCATCGGGTCGTCCATGGCCACGGCGAGCTTCCGGAGCTCTTCGGAGTCGTTCCAGTCGGTCCACATGCCGAGCCTTATAGACTGCTCCGTCTGGACGGCCGAGTAGTTGAGGACCCTCTGCTTGCACCTCGTAACGAACTCGGCGACGCCGTACTCCTCGATGTCCCTCTTCGACTTGAAGCCGAGATCCTTCTCCACCTCGACCTCGATCCAGAGGCCCTGGCAGTCGAAGCCGTTCTGGTTCCTGACCTCGTAGCCCCTCATGAACTTATAGCGGGCCCAGAGGTCCTTGTAGGTGCGGCCCCAGGCGTGGTGGACGCCCATCGGGTTGTTGGCGGTAATAGGTCCGTCGATGAAGCTCCAGCGCGGCCTCCCCTCCTGCATCTCGACCCTCCTCTGGAAGGCGCTAGTCGCCCTCCAGAACTCCAGCATCTCCCGCTCCAGCTCGGCGAGGTTCGCTTTGGTGTCTATCTGCTCATAGGCCATGAACTAACTCTCCCAAATAGCTCTTCTAAGGTGCGACGAGGATAGTCTCTAGTGGCCGTGGAATATAAAAGGCTAGATTTTACGGTCACCGGACACCGAAGGCACCAGAAAGAGGGGTGGCGTCTGGAAATAAAAAAGTATAGGTGTGAAAAACCTCGACACAACGTATCATAACTCAGTTGGAGGGATCAAGGATTCCCGATGGGTGAAGGTAACATAATTGGGACGAAGCGAAAAGCGCAGACTCGCGCCAACTTGAAACACTTGAATCTCTGCGCATCTCGGTCGATTTCATGATCGATAAGTGATGATTGCCCTCAGTGAAGTGATTTACTACTGCCTGAAAATTCTGAGAAAATGATGCGATTGTAAGATGGATAATAACGCGATATCATGGATACGACTCAGGGCACAATAGCACGGATAGGCATCCCAGGGGGATAAACGATTTAAAAGGCGGGAGCCCTCATCGATGTGGAGAGGGGCTGACCACCTTAAACCCCTGAAAAGGTCCTCGACCTTTTCCCTCTCCACCCTTAAAATTCTAGGAGATCGCGCGTTCGTCAACTATCTCATGAGACGGAGGAGATTCACCTGCTCCTGACCCTCATGTAGCTTCCGTCGTCCACCCGCTTGAGGAGGAGGGCCGTGGGCCTCACGGGCTCGAAGATGGCGAAGCTGTCGTGGAACCCGGTGACCGGGTCGGTCTTGGGCTTCCCCTCTACTGAGAATATGAGGATCTGGTGGGTCGTACCCGGTGTTCCCTCTAGCTCTACCGTGAATGCCTCGTGCCCATCCTTATGTACGGCGTCTTCTATGGGGATTACGGCCTCCGAGTAGATCTCTCCCCGTCTGATCTCGATGCCCTCCGGCCCCGTGAGGCTCATGTTGTAGATCCTCGCGATGAAAACGAGCCTAGCCGAGGAGAGCCCCTTGTTCTCCACCTCCAGATCGACGGTGAGGACATCTGAGTCGAAGTCGATGGTGGCGTTGTAGTCGAGGGGCGTCGAGATGTGGTAGGCGATGACGGGCCTCGTCAGGAGGCCGTAGAGGAAGGAGGCGTTGATCGCCAGGGCCACGGTTATGAGGAGAAGGGCCTCTGGCTTGAAGTCGCGCTGGCTCATATCACATATCCCGCTGTCCTCGAATTTATAGGGGTTCCCCTGTATTGGGGAGGAAAATAAACGAAAAGTATGTGGTTTCTCCTAGATGATTACCTGGCCAGTCTCGTCGGCCTTCAGGAGCTTCGCCCAGTTCCTGGAGGCCTCCTCCTGTATCTGGGCCATCTCATCGTCTGTCATGTGCCTGAACCTGGCCTGCGGCTTCAGGTACTCTGTCACTGGCTTGAGCTCCTTGGGCTTGTAGTTCAGCTTGAACTTCTCGCCATCTATGATCTCGTAGAGGGGCCAGATCCCTGACTGGACACTGAGCCGAGCGATCTCGATGGTCTTCGCCGGGTCGTATCTCCAGCCGACGGGGCATGGAGTCTGGATTATCAGCATCTTGAAGCCGTGGACCGTCTTTCCGTAGTTGATCTTGGCGATGAGGTCCTCCGGGTAGCCGACCGAGGCCGTGGCGATGTAGGGCACCCTGTGGGCGGCGAAGATCATGGGTATGTTCTTCTTCCTCTCCTGCTTGCCCTTGACGAGGGTCCCCACGGGGGTGGTCGAGGTCCTCGCGTACATCGGTGTGGCGCTGCTCCTCTGGTTGCCCGTGTTCATGTAGGCCTCGTTGTCCTTGGTTATCACCCAGATGTTCTCGTTCCTCTCGGCGGCCGCAGACAGGCCCTGGAAGCCTATGTCGTAGGTTCCCCCGTCCCCGAAGAAGCCGACGACCTGGACGTCAGTGCGCCCGATGGCCTTCAGGCCGTGCCAGGTTCCCGTGAGCATCGCGCCGCCTCCCTCGAAGACTCCGCTCGCCCTTGGCGTGGCGGTGACCGAGTCGGGGCAGCAGGGTATTCCGTGCCTGATGGTGTTCGGCCCCAACGCCTTGAAGGCGAGCCTAGCGCCGAGCGCTGCTCCGCAACCCTGGCATGCGCTTCCCGGCGTGATTGTTATGTCCTCAAGCGGTATCTGGGCCCTGGTTACTCTCTGACTCATTCTTCATTCACCTCTATCCTGACCACTCCACCAGCGAAGAAGCCTTCTCTCCCCTCGCCGCCTCGAGTGTCTTCTCCCCCATCTTGACGACGTGGTCGACCCGGACCTCCTTGCCCCCCAAGCCGGCGAAGAACTGGAGCACCTTGGGTCGGTCCTCCAGGTCGTAGAGGGAGTGCCTGAGCATCCTGAAGCCGGCCCCGCCGTGGCCAAGGCAGACGTTCCTGTCTATCATGCCCATCGCCTTGACGGTGCTGCCGATGCGCTGGAAGTCCTCCTCAGGGAAGGGTAGGAAGCACTTAAGCTTCACAAGGCCCACCTTCTTGCCGTCTTCCCAGAGCCTGTCGACGGCTGTCCTCGCCGTCCCGACCATCGAGCCCATGGCCACCATGGCGGCCTCGGCTCCCTCGCACCTGTACTCCTCGATCAGGCCGTTGCCGTAGCCCCTGCCGAAGGTCCTCTCGTAGCTGGCGTTCGCCTCCTTGATGACGTCGGCGGCCCCTAGCATCGCCTCGTGGTGGAACCTCCAGGCATCCTGGGGGTCTCCGCCGCCCCAGCCCCTCCCAAACGTGGAGGGGTCAACCTCGTCGGGTAGGATGCTCGGCATAGGCTTGTTGGGCGGCAGCCATTTGTCCACCTCCTCCTGCGCTGGTATCTCCACGGGCTCAGCCGTGTAGCTGAGCACGTATCCGTCGTAACCGAAGGCCAGGGGGAGGCGCACCCGCTCGTCCTCCGCCACCTTGTAGGCCATGAGGCAGGTGTCCAGCAGCTCCTGGTTGTGCTCGCAGTACAGCTGCAGCCATCCAGTCCACATCTGGGACATGAGGTCCGTGTGGTCGGGCTGCATCCCCTTGTTGCCCCTGTGGACGACGGCCATCACGACGGGCAGCCTGTTCTGGGAGGTCTGGTGCATCGGGTGGTGCATGTAGAGCTGTCCGGGGCCGGACGTGCAGACGAAGGTCCTCGCCCCCACCCTGGAGGCGGCCTGGACGACGACCTGGGATGAGAGCTCTCCCTCGACGTTAACGAACTCGGCGTCCAGCTCCCCGTTGGCGACCATCTCCGAGAGGTACTCCGTGATCGTCGTCTGTGGGGTCACGGGGAAGGCGGATGCCACCTGCACCCTCGCCAGCTTGACGCCCGTCGCCGTCGCCTTGTTTCCTACCATTACTTCATACGACATATTCAATTCCTCCTACACTGTCTCCCTCGTCATCTCGATAGCGTCCACAGGGCACTCATTGGCGCAGATGCCGCAGCCCTTGCACTTCCTATACTCGATCTTGGGCTTGTTGTCGACCCACTGGAAGGCGGTCTCGGGGCAGAAGAGCCAGCAGGACTTGCAGCTGATGCACTTATCGAGGTCTATCTTCGGGGTGAAGACCCTCCAAGAAGAGACGTCCTGGAGGACTCCATAGCCGCCGACGTGGATGTCCGCCTTCACCGCGGGCGCATCCCTCACGGGGGCTTGAATAACAGGGCTCACCTCCTCATAGGACTTCCTGATCGCCGCGATGTTCATCTCGCCGATCCTACCCGGGAACCTGTGCTCGATCGCCTTCTCGATCGACTCCATCTTCGGGATCCCGGCGACCTTGCTGAAGGCGCCAAGGATGGCGGTGTTGGTGATGGGCCTCTTCAGAGTCTCGAGGGCTATCTTCGTCGCATCGACGGTCGCGATTCTGAAGTCGCCCCCTATCTTGACAGCCTCCGGCGGATTGGGGCTGTTCAGGATGAGCAGGCCACCCTCCTTCAGGCCGTCAACAACCGCCTGTTGCATGCTCAGAAGGGGATCCAGGACGATGACCATGTCAGGGCTGTGAACCAGCTCCCTCTCCCTGACGCGTTGATCGTCCAAGCGGACATAGGCTGTCAGCGGAGCGCCCCGCCTCTCCGTGCCATACATGGGAATGGCCTGAGAGAACTTGCCATCGATATATGCGGCCTCCGCCAGAAGCCTTGAGGCGGTGACAGCGCCCTGACCACCTCTACCGTGAATTCTTATTCCGATCATGATGTAGCCTCGTATGAATCCTTAACGCGTACAAACCTCACTATAAAAAGTTGGCGGAGACAATAAATCTACCTAAAGATATAGAGGTGACTCAACGTAAAAGGGGGATCCACCCCATCGGAAGGTTCTAGAAGGTTTAAATCAAGGGAGTAGACTAAAGGAAGGACTGAGATGTCGGGGGAGAACCAGTTTGGCTTCAGGGAGCTCCTGCAGAGGAGCATAGTCGACGGCATCAGGATAAACAACCCCGTCATACTAAAGGGCCAGTATGAGACGGCCTACGAGCTGCTGAGGGACAGCATCGACGCGGGCGTCACCCCCTGCCTCGTCGGGCCGCCGGGAGTCGGCAAGTCCCTCCTCGCCAGGAAGGTGGCTGAGGATACAGCACGAGGCTTCTTCGAGGTCTTCTTCGACGAGAACATGACGCCCTCCCGCCTCATTGGGGCCTTCGACCCCGCCCTCGTCGTGAGGAGGGGCAGGACCGTCGAGAGCTTCGAGCCCGGCCCCCTGATGAGGTCGATGGTGGAGGGAGGCCTCTTCGTCGCCCACGAGCTGAACAGGGCGACCGAGTTCTGCCAGAACAGCCTGATCGCCCCCCTCGAGGAGAGGCATTACCAACTCTTCCCCTTCGGGATGATAAAGGCCCATGACAACTTCGCCTTCATCGCCACTCAGAACCCCATTGAGACGTCGGGGACCTACAGGCTGTCGAGAGTGCTGGTGGACCGCATCGGCTGCTGGATAAGGCTCAACTACCCGAGTAGGGAGACGGAGATCGAGATCATCCGCGTCAACGCCCCCGCCTTCGACCTCTCCGAGAACGCCCTCAACAGGATCTACGAGGTGATCCACGACACGAGGGAGAACCCCGACCTAGAGATACCGGCGTCGCCGCGGGCTGGGATCTACCTCGCCCGGCTCGTGGACCGCTACCTCAAGAGGTTCGATGACGAGGAGTCGGCGATAAGGTTCTTCGCCCCCTCGATCCTCGCCAAGGAGATGAAGGTCAGGAACTCGGGCAAGTCGATTCAGGCCATCATCGACGAGATCCTGGAGAGGAGACTGGGTTAGGAGCATGGAGCAGGAGCCCCTCAGGTACCCCTTCTCCGTGACGCAGTATTTCATACCCGAGTTCATACACCGGATGAGGCGCAGCCGGGACGTGATTGAGAAGCCCAGCCCGAGGCAGTCCATCGCCATGTGCAGCCTCCTCCTGCCCGCCTACCTGAGGAAGGGCCACATCTCCTTCGGGGACCTGATAAAGGTGGCCGTGAACACCTCCAAGGTCGAGAACCAGGCCACAGCCGAGAAGATCGCATACGAGATCCTCCTAGACGTCGAGGAAGCCGAGGATGACCAGCCCAGATACGAGGAAGAGGCCTTCCTAGGCCTCCTGTCCGAGAAGAGCGACGACCTGATAACATACCTCCCCTCCGACCTGAGCGAGGCAGACAAGGGAGAGCCCCATCCGCGCCTCGATTCTGTGGACATGTTCAAGGAGCTCAGTGGCAAGCCCGACATCGGCGTGGGCCCAGGCGAGGACGAGCTCATCAGGATGGCTATCCGCGGCTGGAAGAGGGAGAGGGACGAGAGATCGAGGAGGAACCTCGCCGAATTCCTCAAGATGAGGCTCCTCAAGCTGGGCAGGGAGTTCGAGAGGAACCTGGAGCACCTCCACAAGACGATGCTCAGGCCCTTTGAGGTGGGAGATGACCCCGAGCTCATCGACGAGGACCGCTCCATAGAGAACATCTTCGACCAGGGTAAGTCGATGGAGGAGGTGAGGTACGACGACTTCCTCGTCAAGAAGAGGGACAGGAAGAGGAGGGCGATAGCCTACATCCTCGACATCAGCAACACGATGTTCTACGAGATGGAGGGGGTGACCTCGGTCCAGCACTCCGTGATGTCCCTCGTCCCCCTCATGTGGGGGCTGCGCAGGGACAGATACGGCCTCATACTCTACGAGAGCAATAGCCACATCCGCAAGGAGCTGCTGGACGAGGGCGACATCGACGAACTCATCGACGACCTCCTGATGGTCCTGACCTCCACCACGAGCGAGGTGGAGAAGGGGCTGAGGGGGACGAAGGGCTCCCAGACCTGGGGGGGCACCGTCCCCAACAAGAGCCTCAAGTGGGCCCTCGACCAGCTCGAGGGCTCCGGGGACCGCCACGAGAAGACCTGCTTCTACTTCAGCGACTTCGTCCTAGAGGAGCCAGACATGGAATCCCCGGAGAAGATGGAGAACTATCAGATAGTCGAGAGGATGATCGACAGGGGCATCCGAGTCGTGGCGTGCGTCTCCCCACTCGCCGGAGGTGAGCTCTTCAAGCCCTATACCTCCGTAGCCCTCAAGAGGATGAGGGACGCAGGGGCAGAGATACTGGAGACGAATGGCCCAGCGAAATTCCTCGAGAGAGTCCAGTCCATCCTGGAATGACTAGTCTGGGCAATATTAATCGAAAAATAGACCTTTTTAAAAAAGGGGCGCTAGGGAGTACTACTCCCTGACGATGTACCGACTGGCCGTTGGTGGAGTCGGATCCAACCCTTTCCTGGTCCTTACCTTCTGTACGGTCTCAAGCAGTAGGTTTGGCGGAACCGGAGCCCAGTGGTCGAAGGTACTCTGCCAGAAGGCGCTGCCCGACGTGGCCGCCCTCATCTCCTGGGAGAGGCCGAGTGTCTCAGAGACCGGCACCATGCCTGTGACCGTCACGGCGGGGCCCTGCTGCTCCACGTTATGGATGCTTCCCCTCTTCCTGCTGAGCAAGCCCGTGACGTTGCCCAGCTCGTCCGGCGGGATCCTCACCTGTATCTTGTAGATGGGCTCGAGGAGGGTGGGCTCAGCGGACATCAGGGCCGCGTAGAGGGCCTGCCTTGCGGCGGGCATCATCTGCGCCGGGCCCCTGTGGACAGGGTCCTCGTGCAGCTGGACGTCGGTCATAACGACATGGACGCCCCTCACGGCCTCGCCCGAGTAGGGGCCTGACTCTAGGCCCCAGATGAAACCCCCTGATATGTGCTCCCGAGCCTCACGGAGGTACTGGATTCCCACAGTCTCGTCGGTGAGTATGTTCACGTTCTTGTCTATGGCGACGATCCGCCTGGACTCCCTGGTGCTCCAGCCTGCCTGCTCCTGGAGGACCTCCTCCCTCTGGCGCCTGGAGCTTATCTCGCTGAGCTCACCGGTCCTGATCAGCTCGATGATCTTCTCGTCGAGGGGCTTCACGGTGAACCAGACCCTGTTGTGCTTGTTGGGACTCTTCCCCATGAAGGGGCCGGCCTCCCCGAGTATCGTCTCCCTGTAGACGACCGTCGGCTCCGTCGCCACGACGTCTAGCCTGTGCTCCCTCTGAAGGTCCTTGATGGCGATCTCCAGGTGGAGCTCACCCATCCCTGACAGAAGGTACTCCCCAGTCTCCTGGTTGATCGTGGCAACCAGGTTGGGGTCCTGTATAGAGAGCTTCTGGAGCGCATCGATGAGCCTCGGGAGATCCGTCGGCCTCTTCGGCTCAACAGCCACCGTCAGCACCGGGTCGGAGATGTACTTGATGGACTCGAAGCCTATAGCGCCCTCGTGGTTCTCGAAGCTCACCAGGGTCTCCCCGGCCCTGCCCTGCTCCAAGCCCAGCAGTGCGACGAGGTTGCCCGAGGGTATCTCGTCGACTATCTCCCTGTACTGCCCCATGTAGATGCTGACCTGCTGGATCTTGTACTGCCTGTCAGCCATGAGCAGGTAGACGTCCCGGCCCCTCTGTAGCGTCCCGGAGAAGATCCTGCCCGTGCTGACCACTCCGGCCTGGGGATCTATGATGACGTTGGTTATGCAGACTACTAGGGGGCCGTCGTCGTCGAGGCTGACCATCGCCTTCCCCATCTCGCCCTCGAGGTCGCCCTTCCAGATCTTCGCCAGCCTGAAAGGCTGGGCCTCGACGGGGTTGGGGAGGTTGTGGACCGCCATCTCGAGTATGGCGTCGCTCAGAGGCAGAAGCTCCTGGAGCTTCTCAAGCTCCCCGTTCTTGTAGAAGTCGACGATGTCCTTGAAGGTCAGCCCCTTCTTCTGGAGCATGGGGAGGGTGAATCCCCAGCGGTCGAGGGCAGAGCCGAAGGCGACGGTACCCTCGGCGGCGTTCACCATCCACTTGTTCCGCACCGCCTCCTCGCCGTAGGTCTGGACGATGGTGTTGAACTGGTTTATGACCCTGAGGAGCTTCTTCAGGACGGCGTCGGCGTCCATCTTGAGCTCCTTGATGAGCCTGTCGAACTTGTTGATGTACATGACGGGCTTGACGCGCTCGTCCAGGGCGACCCTGAGGCGTATCTCTGTCATTATCTGGAACTCCTCGACGGCGTCCACAAGCAGGATGCAGCCGTCCAGGGCCCTAAGAGCCCGGGTGACCTTGCCGGAGAAGTCGACGTGGCCCGGGGTGTCGATGAGGTTGATGACGTACGGCTGACCCTCCTCCTCGTACATGAGGCTGATGTTGGCCGTCTTGATCGTGATACCCCTCCTCTGCTCCTCCTCCAGGTAGTCGAGGGCCCGGGTGTCCCCCGCCCTCTCGGGTGCCATGAGGCCCGCCATGGCGAGGAGGCTGTCGCTCATGGTGGTCTTGCCATGGTCAATGTGAGCGATAATCCCGATGTTCCTGATGTGCTCCTTGTCGTGCATCAGCTTCAGGATATCGTTAGTCTGCTTGAATCTGGGCATAATACGTCAAACCCTTTTTTCCGATTACTCTATACACACAAATAGGGGTCCATTTAAATGTATTTATCTCAAGTATCCTGTAAAGATCATCCTCAATTTATTCAGCGTTGGCGTGCCTCTTCTTAAGATCAATCTCCGTCATGCCCAGCCTGTGCATGAGATCTGCAATAACCGAGTCCAAGAACACCATGACTGAGAGCTCGAACATCGTGCCCAAAGGAGCGTTGTCGTACTCGCCTGCTATCTGCCTCCTGTCGTAGTCGAAGTCTTGGTCTATCTTGGTCCTCCCCTTTATAGTGACGATCTGATCGGCGTAGGTCGAGAGGCGTGACTCGGGGTGGGAGGTGACCGCTATGACCTTTGCGCCTATGCTGTCGGCTACAGCAGCCTGGGCTACAACAGTGGTCGTGGTTCCCGATCCGGATATGGCTATGACAAGGTCCTGCTTGGAGAGCGCGGGTGTGATCGTCTCCCCGCTGACGTAGACATTGAATCCGAGATGCATCAGTCTCAACGCGAAGGCTCTGCCGACAAAGCCGCTCCTACCTGTGCCAAGGAGCAGTATCTTGTTCGCGCGAGCGTCGAGGATTGCCTTTATTGTCCTCTCTATCTCTGCGTGTTCTATCGACTGTATGACTCCGTTGATGCCCTTTAGTATCCAGCCGGAGACCTCTTTAACGTAGCTCAAGGCGCATCTAATATCAAGCCATACAACCGTTATTTCTGTGTTGCGTGTGCCGGAAAACTGGCGGGAACAGCCCGTGAATGGTATATACTGATAAATACCTACTATACATAACCAATATAAATTACATACATACTATGGCTTGATCGAATTTCTTTTCAGGAAAAACGCGGCGAGAGCTTATAGTTTTAACAAATAAAGCTGAATGTAACCTTAAATTGTTATTTAGGCCTTATCACGGAGCTGATGTCGTTCTTCCCCTTCAAGATGTTGTCTATCGCTATCTCGGCGATGGCCGAGCTGTGCTCCGCGATTATCTTTAGGTCCCAGGCGATCTCGCTGACGGCGGAGGCAATCTCCGGGTTGTCCCCCTTCTGGAACCTCTGCAGTAGGCTGCTCTCCTCTTTCTCAATTGTCTCGTAGAGGTCGACCGTGTCGCTCGCGACCTTGAGGTTGCCGTCGAAGGTGCTGTTGTAGGCCTTGTCGAACATGGTGAATGCCATCATGCCTATCTGCGCCAGCCTGTCGAGCAGCTCCTCGTCCGCCTCCTTCCCGACTTTGTGTAGCTCTATTATACTCTGAGCGATATTGTTCGCCCGGTCTCCAATCATCTCCAGGTACCAGGCTATGATGCTGAACTGGATGATGTCCATGGGGTCCTTCACACCTATGCGCTCCGAGACGTGCCTGGACTGCTGCGCCGATGAGAGGAGCCTGGCCAGAAGCCAGTAGATGGTGTCGGCCTCGAACTCCCTCGTGATAGCGTCCCTAGCCAGCTCCAAGTCCCCGTCCATCAGGCTGTCGAGGCACTCCTTGAACATGATCGAGGTGATGACGTAGAGCCTGCGTATGACTGTGTCCAGCGGGAAGTTCTGGGGGTCGATGGAAGTCTGTAGCAGAAGGTGGCGGTCGCTCTCCTCTATGATGCCGATGCCGAGGAGCCTCTGAGTCACCTCGCGGATGCTCTCGATCTGCTCCCTCATCAGCCTCCGGCCCGACTCCACCTTGATGAGGCTCCTGCCCAGCACGTAATGACCCACGATAACTCTGGCGAGGACCTTGGTGTTGTCGCAACGATCGACGTTGACGACGTAGATCATCGTGTCCTCGGTCTTGCTGGGCTCAGCGGTCAGCCTCAGGGCACCATCGCTCTCCTCGGAGATGAAAACCAGGTCGCCCTTCTCGATCCCCAGCTTCTTCGCCCAGTTCATTGGGAGGGAGACAGAAAGCGTTGAATATCCTACCTTCTGCACCTTTCTTGATTCCATGTTGCTACACCACTATCATAAACCATGCCTCAAGCCATGAGGGCGAATACTGTCTCGTATTTTCCCGGATTGAGGCTCTATGGGTAATAATGAATGGTATTTATAAATTTAACCATAGATATTACATTTCTTATAGTTTATATTCACACTTAGATGTGGCTTACCTGGCCCCCTTTTCCAGTCTATTTCAAAGGTTCGAAGTGGGGCATCATCAACTATAGGAATGTGTGAAGTGATGAGAGCGGAGATCAGACGTGGAAACCAAATGAAGCTTTGAATACTGCCTTGAGCCATCATTTTAATAACACTGTCAGACGACGGATAAGAGATGACCCTCTCAGACATTTTGAGAGACTCTTCCACGGGTTTCAGGGGGTCTCTGGGCATCTCGGTGAGGCACCTCGGAACGGGTGAGGACGCCTCGGTGAACGGCGACGAGGTCTACCCATCTGCCAGCGTTCGCAAGATAGCGATCATCGCGGAGGCCTACAGGCAGGGGGAGGCGGGAGCCTTCAGCCTCGACGCCAGCATGGTCCTGAGGCACGAGGACAAGGTCCCAGGCACCGGCATCCTCAGGGAGCTCAGCCCGGGGCTCGTGATAACACATAGGGACCTCATCTCCCTCATGATGATCCTGAGCGACAACACCGCCACCGACTATATCATGGGCGTCCTGGGCAGGGAGAGGATCAACGCCAACCTCAAGCGCCTGGGGCTGAAGAGGACCCGAATCGTGGCCGGATCCAGGGCCGTCCTCTTCGACATGATCGGGCTAGACGACCTCCCCGAGGAAGAGAAGACCATAGACGTCTTCAAGAAGAGGTCCAGGGGAACCCCAATGGCGGGCTCTTGGTCCGCTGGAACCAAGTACAACAACGTCACGACGCCAAACGAGATGCTGGAGCTCATCGAATCCATAGTGAGGTGCGAGGGCATCAGCGAGGAGAGCAGCCGAGCCATACTGGAGACCATGAGCAGGTGCCAGACGGGAGCCAACAGGATCCCCAAGTACCTGCCGAGGCGTGTCGTTGAGGTTGCGCATAAGACGGGAAGCCTCCCGGGGGTTAGGAACGATGCAGGGTTGATCACATTGCTCGAGACCGGCGAGCGCTACATCCTGTCCTGCTTCACGAGCAGGGCCGTGGATGACCTTGAGGCCGAGGAGGCCATAGCCAGGGTCTCAAAGGGTGTTTACGATTACTTCACTGGCAACTGAGGGAGCGGCCCCTCATCTTCTAAGTCCTCTCGAAGAGTTGCGCCCTGCCATCGAGGTGGGCAACAAGGATGTCTCCGTTCGGGGCCACCGCTATGTCGTGGGCGTTGTCGAGCCCGCCCTCTCCTTCTCCGGGGGAGGCGAAGAAGCCCACTATCCTGCCCTCGACGTCTGTCTTCGTCACCCTGGCGTTTGTGCTGTCGCAGACGTAGAAGTATCCGTCTGGGGCGTAGACGAGGCCGAAGGGCTTCCCTATGTGGGTCCACTGTCTCAGGTACTCGCCATCGGGGCTGAATATCTCCACCCGCCACTTGGTGCGATCAGCGACGTAGACCAGCCCGCTGGGACCAACGGTTATCGCGTGGGGGAGCACGAACTGGCCCTCGCCCTCCCCCTCTGAGCCCCACTGCCCGAGGAAATTTAGCCCGGAGTCGAACCTGGCCACACGCCTGTTGCCGTAGCCGTCTGAGACATAGAAACCGCCATCGAGGCCGAAGGCGATGTCGGTGGGCCTGTCGAAGTGTGCTCCGTCCTCTCCCGGGACTCCCCTCTTGCCCAGCTTCCTCACGACTTCGCCCTCCTTGGAGTAGAGATAGAGGGCGTGCCCCCCGTCATCGATCAGCCAGATATTGTCCCCTTCATTGCACTTCGCCATGTGTGGTCGACCGAACGCACCCTCACCCCAGGATCGAACGTACTCGCCCGCCCTGTCAAAGCAGATGAGGGGCGGAGCCTCCCTCCCGCGTTGGTACAGGTAGTAGTGCCCCAGCTTGTCCACGGCCACTCCAGCGACCTGCCCCAGCCTCCACCCATTCGGTAGCCTTGGCCAGTCCCTCATCACAGAGTAGCCGAGGTCCAGGGGGCTCTCCTCGACCTCCCAGGCCCTGACCTCAAGCAGCTCCTCCTCGTCGCCAACAATCTGAGCCAGGACGCTTTCCAGGGGACCATCCACGTAACTCATACAAATCCTCATGGGAGAAATCTGTCGAACGGGTATTTGTCACTTGAGAAGGGGTAGGGACGCCAATCGGTCTGGACAATGGGGTCAGAGTATCTGGCCGGGAGGGAGGAGAGGTCCGAAGGCCGGGAGGAAGAAGCGGACGTACACGAAGGCGGCCAGCCCCATCAGCGAGATCGCAAGGACCGCGATGTCTGAGCTCCCCAGCTTGAGATCGAAAAGGTTGGTGCGCTCCTCTGAGGCCCCGAAGGCCCTAGACTCCATCGCCTCGGCCAGCTCGAGGCTCCTCCTGATCGAGTTGATTATGAGGGGTAGGAGTATGGGGATGTATTTCCTGATCCGGGAGATGAAGTTGCCCTTGTCCAGCTCCAGGCCCCTCGACCTCTGGGCGTCCATGATGGACTGGGCCTCGTCTGCGAGGACGGGGACGAACCTGATGGCCGTTATGAAGGCGAAGTTGAACTCGAAGGGTATCCTCGCCTTCTCCAGTGCGAGGCTGAGTTTGTCGGGGGATGTGGTGAGGAAGAAAATGGAGAAAGACGTGATGAGCACCAGGAACCTCACCGTGAGGGTGAGAGCGTACTCCACGTTCTGGTAGGTGAGGTGGCGACCCCCGAAGAAGTAGAAGGAGACCAGATTGGAGGCGAAGATGATCAGCGCCATGAAGAGTCCGCCCTTGAGGGTCTTCAGCCACTCCCTGTGGATGCGGGCAACCGCGACCAGGGGTATCTGGATGATGAAGATGAATATGAGTGGCTGAAGCGCTGTGAATAGGATGGCTACTGTGAAGAGGACGAGGATCATGAGGAACTTGACCCGAGGGTCAAGCTCGTGCAAAGGAGAGTCGCCCCTGCTGAACCTCAGCCCCTCCAGAAGGCTCATCCGCCCACCTCCAAGAGCCTGCTGAGCACGTCGAAAGCCTCATCCACGTCCAGTACGTCACCCGGGAGGCCTCGGCCGGACAGGGCCCCGAAGGCCTTGGTGATCTCCGGGGGCGAGACAGAGGCCTTGCTGAGCGCGTCTGAGTCTGTCATTATCTCCTTGCTGGAGCCGTCGGCGATGACCCGGCCATCGGCCATCAGCACTATCCTGGGCTTCGTCTCAGCCACAAACTCGACGTCGTGGGTGACGATGATCGTCGTCTTCCCCTGGGTCCTGAGCTGCATCAGGAAGTGGCTGAGCCTCTCCTTCTGGGAGTAGTCTTGGCCGATGGTGGGCTCGTCCAGCACGACGATGTCCGGGTCCCAAGCCAACACTGAGGCGAGGGCTACCCTCTTCCTCTCGCCTCCACTCAGAATGAAGGGGCTGGAGTCCCGGTACCTGTCTATGTCGAGGAGGTTGAGAGCCCAGTCCACACGCTTCACTATCGCATCGCTCTCGAAGCCGAAGTTCCTGAGAGCGAAACCTATCTCCTCCCTCACGTTCTCGGAGAAGAGCTGGTCGTCGGCGTTCTGGAATACGAGGCCAACACTCCGGGCGAGGGATGCGACGCTCTGCTTTGAGATGTCAGCTCCGTTCACCAGGACGTTACCAGAATTGGGCCTCAGGAGACCGTTGAAATGCTTGACGAGCGTCGTCTTTCCGGCGCCGTTCTCGCCCATTATGGCGACGAACTCGCCCTTGTGGATGTTCAGAGTGACGCCCTTCAGGGCCTGGACGCCGCTGGGGTAGGAGAAGTGGACGTCCCTGGCCTCGATGACGGGGTTGGACCTGTAGACACCGACGAACTCGTCGAGCTCCCTATTGCTCGGCCTGGGGGGCAACTCAATGGGACCGGAGGGAAGCTTCCCCTCCATCTTGGAGACGAACTCGCCTGGGGAGATTGGGGGCCCGCCCAGGTCCACGCCCCTCGAGTTCAGGCGCTTGTAGAGCTCCACGATCTTCGGTATACCTATGCCAGCCAGCCTGGTGTCATCCAGCATGAATATCTCCGAGGGCGGTCCGTCGTTGACCACCCTGCCCTCATCGAAGACTATGACCCTGTCCACGTACTGGGCCGCCAGGTCCACCCTGTGCTCCACCAGGATTACGGTCATGCCATAGTCCTTGTTTAGGGCGTCCATCACCTTGAATATCCTCTCGGCCCCAAGAGGATCCAGGAATGATGTGGGCTCGTCGAGGACGACGACCTCCGGCCTCATCGCGAGTATGGAGGCGATGGCGAGCCGCTGCTTCTGACCCCCTGAGAGCTCGTGAGTCGCCCTCTGGCGCAGGTGGCCTATCCCGGTCTGTTCCATCGCCCAGTCTATTTCCTCGATCATCTTATCCCTGTCGTGGCCGAGGTTCTCGAGGCCGAAGGCGACGTCCTTCTCGACGGTCAGCGCGAAGATCTGGTTGTCTGGGTTCTGGAATATCAGTCCTACGTGCTGAGCTAGGTCGGACGTGCTGTGCTCCCTTATGTCCATCCCAGCGACTGTGATCTCGCCATCAAGGCTCCCGCTGTAGAAGTGGGGTATGAGGCCGTTGAGGGTCCTGCAGAAGGTGGTCTTGCCGCAGCCGCTCGGCCCGGTCAGGAGTATGAACTCCCCCCTGTCTATGGACAGGTCCACTCCCGCGAGGGCGGGCTTCTTGGCGTTGGGGTAGGAGTAGGACAGGCCTCTGACTTCGATGAATCCCAAGGGCTCCTCCCCATCTCACCTCTGATACGTTCACGAGGCGGAATACCTCCGCCAACGTGTCCCTATTCTCTGAACTAGTATGATAGATAAATCTAATGCATTTTTAAAGTTAGAGACAGGCATCTCTGCAGTTGCCAGTGCGTATCTACTTCCGTTTTACGCAACATATTGAAACTATGAATCAAATTTCTTCCAAATACAGGAAAAAAGGCTGTTTTTTTCCTTCTTTGTGTTTTTTAGTCTAGGAAAGGATTTCGATTTTTTCAGAATATTGTTATTGACCCTTGATCCATGGAACACCCGTTCCAGATCGTTCCATCATGTCCCTTTAATCAATGGTGAATGTATACGTGTACGGTGAAGAAGTTGGACGTCAGGGAAATGTTGGCGCTTTTCATCCGACTCAAGCTCGCTGTTCGTCTCCATACGGAAGGCCTCAACGAGGAGGAGTTCCTCGGTGAGAGCTACGAGAAGATAGGCGCCAAATTCGTAGCCACTCTGAATATGTAAATTGGGTCACCCCCCAAAAAAGCGCTGATCGTTCAGCTGCTTCACTATTCTCCATATTGAAGATAGAAGATTCTGCCTTTAAGATATTAGAATTAGATTTTAATTCACGTGTCGATCTGAAGGGCCTCAACTCATTGTTTTGATCTTGGAACGGTGTGGCTGAGCTCCTTGTCCCTGTAGAAGGCGTTGAAGGACCTGCCGCATCGCTCGCAGTAGTATCCCCTGCCCTCGAAGGGACCGAAGAGGAACTTCTTGCCGTTGTGCTCGGCCTCGTTCTTGCATCTGGGGCATTTTAATACCCTGATCCACCGCTCATAGTAGCCCGAGAAGGTTATCAGGTTGCCATCCGGGTCCTCGATCGTCGCGCTCAGGTTGTCCTCGGTCTCGATGATGGAGTCGGGGTCTAGGCCCAGGTTCTTCTCCTTAAGGGACCTCACGATCCTACCGACGCTGCCATCCAGGAAGTTGAGAAGGTTCCCGCGCTGCCCGGAGAATAATCCCAGCCTGTGCTGTCCGCTCTCCACGATCACCCACCCCTTCTCGGGGTCGCCACTAACGGGCTCGAAGCCTATTCTCTCGTAGAAGTCGAGCGAGCGCCTTACGTCCGCCACATCCAGGCAAAGGAATAATCGACCCAGATCCAGCTCCATGCATCAATCCATCCAGTAGGACCAGTCCTTTGCGGAGATGTTTAGCCTTCATTAATTAGTTAATTATGGACCTGTGAGAAGTGATAAGGACTGATGTTATCCTGGGCAGGATCAATAGGTGGCCTCTATCCGAGCCTGGGTTCAAGGAGCAGCAAGGCCCGCGTGACTAGCTTGTCCGGCGTTCCCCTCCCGTTGACGCCCGCAGCCGTGGAGTGGCCGCTTCCGGCGCCCTCGAACTCTTCGCCCAGGGGGATAGCGATGTCCCGTCCCAGGTGTATCGACGTCTCCTTGTGGAACCTTTCCGTCGACCTCATGCTGACCCTCAGCTTCCTCTTGTCGTTGCCAACGACGATGGCCAGATCAGCACCAAGGAGGAGCAGAGCCCTTGCGGCCGAAGCCTGGAAGGAACTCAGGTGAGAAGTGGCTATGATCCAGTCTCCCACAGTATGCAGGTTCATGCGCTGCGAGGCCTTCAGCACAGCTATCCGCTCTGAGCGCTTCTTAACAGGCCTGAGGAGGTCAATTACATCCTCCAGAGGGCCGTCTATCTCCAAGAGCCTGGAAACAGAATCAAACGTCGCTTCCGTGCCGACGGTGAACCTCTTGGAGTCGAAGGCCATGCCCACCAGCAGGGCCTTCGCGACGACAGGGGACGGTGTGGTATTAAACTGGTCATACAGCCTGTGGACTATCTCGCAGGTGGAGGAAGCCCTCTCGTCAACGATGTGCAGCGTGGCGATCGACAGGGTCTCGGGGTTGGTGGCGTGGTGGTCGATGAACACCTTTGGCGCTCCAGAGGATACAACGGCCTCCCTCCAATCCTCCAGCTGATTGAGAGTTGCCGTGTCCAGAAAAACCAGGGCGTCTGCACCCTCCAGACTGAAATCCTCAGATGCCTGGATGCCCAGCGTCTCCATCACCCTCTTTGACAGGCTGCTCGATCCACCGGGAAGTGCGATCTCAGCGGACGCCGAAGCATCCATCGTCTTGATGAGGCCTTGCATCGCGTAGGCTGCGCAGACGGCGTCGGGGTCCGCGTTATGGTGGCAGAATAGGAGGACGCGCCCCCTCAGGAAGCTCTTCAACGCGTCTAGGTCGGAACCCAAAGCCAATGCCATCCCCAGATCATTCGCGCTCTGGACTAATATTAACAGCGGCAACGGGCTTTTTTTAAGCCTCTTGGCACAGAGTGTATTGGGTGAGATAATTGTCCAACAAGGTTGAGATCGTCGAGGTCAGCCCCGTGAAGAAGAGGAGCCCCATCGTCGTCACGGGTTTCACGGGCAGCGGCTTCATCGGCAACTCCGCTCTCATGTTTATAGTCAGGAACAAGGGCTTCAAGCTCAGGGCCCATCTCAGGTCCGAGCAGATACCCCCGATGATGCTCCTGATCGACGGGGAGCCCACCAACGCGTTCAGGGTCTACGGGAGCGAGAGGAACGATCTACTCTTCGTCATAAGCGACGCGCTCATCGACCCGGAGAGCACCTGGGCCGTTGGCAGGAGCCTCATGGAGTGGTTCAAGGGGATGGGGGTCCAAGAGATCTACTCCGTCGAGGGGATGCCCTATGCCCCGATTCAAGAGCCCAGGACCCTTTTCAGCTACGGCACCAGGAACAAGGACCTGAGCCAGCACGGCGTCGTTCCCACGAGGGAGGGGGCGGTCCAGGGGGTGAGCGCCGTCCTCCTGGAGGAGTCATTGAAGACGGACATCTCCTACGTGACGATCCTCGTCCCCACCCAGCTCATGTCCACGATAGACTACGGCGGGTCCGCTGCGGTGATAGACGTGATGAACAGCCTCTTCAAGCTGGGCGTCGACGCAACGCCCCTGCGGAAGAGCGACGAGATGAGGAGGCAGATGATGGAGAGGGGCAGAAAAGGCGAGTCCAGGGGCTTCCTCAGCTCTCTACGCAGGAGGCCTGACTCAGGGGCTTCGTAAGCCCAGCTGATTTATCTCCTTCTGGATGCCCTCTTGGAGGCCGGTGAGCCTCTCCCGGGTCTTCGACTCCTGCTTCTCCAGGACCTTGGCGCGCATCTCTAGGAACTCCCTTCTCTCGGTCAGCTCCTTCTCCACGTCGCCCTTCTTCTTTTCAACAAGGATCGCGCCCGCGGATCTGTACACCTTGGAGTCACCGGAGACGCTCTCAAGCGTCTTCAGGGCTCTCTCTGTCTCGCTCATCTCTAGGTCCACCCTCTGCTTCTGGATGACAAGCTGCTGCAGCGTGTTCTGGAGCTGCTGTAAGCGGGTCAACTTCTCCTGGAGGCTTGGTGGGAGCTGACTGGTGTTCGACATTGGTCTTCCCCTTCTAACACTGCAAACCGAATTTTATAGTTATTGATCAAGGGCTTCAGCGGACCGTGTCTACAGCTGAGATTATCGCCTCAGCCCAGCGTAGATAGCTGTTCAGAGCAGCCCTCATGGCGGAGATGTCGGAGGCCGAGAGGCGCAGTCTGAGAGTGCTTGCTTCCCCCGAGATCTCGATCGCAGATCTATCGGAGGAGGGTTTCTCCGCCTCGGGCTGCAGGGCTCCCTGTAGGACCCGCACAATCTCCGGCGATGCACCTATGGTAATCTCGGCCTCGACTCCCTGGGATAAATCGCGCATATCCAGCCCTGTCTCCTCAGATAGATGGGATAAAAGTTGTTAGGGGTTAAAATTTTCATCGGGTTCTCATGGAGGCTTGGCCGATCCTCGTCGAGGGCTCGTAGGCTCCCCCCGAGAACCTGTATCCGCACTTGACGCAGTCCCAGATGCCGACGCTGTCCCTCGTGACCGACCTGCTCCCGCAGCTGGGGCACTTGTGGCGGCCCCTCACCTGGGACGTGATTCGCGTCCACTGCTTCCTGACGGTCATGCCCCCCCGGGTTCTCAGCCGGAGGCCAAAGGTCTTCTTTTTCCTCGGCATCAATCGGTCCCCGTGATCTTGCTCCTGTTCTCTGCCGCCTTCTCAACCGCCATATTTATGCCTTTCTTGATCTCTTCCTGGGTGAGGCCCTCTGAGCCGCTCTTCTGTGTTGTGCATATGTTATTGTTCTCGTCGAGGGTGAGGGTGAGCCTCATGTCCATGACCTCCTCCTCGTCCACCGAGGGGTCAACGATCAGCTGATCTCCTATCTTGACGAAGGTGACCGCCACGGGCATGCACCTGAGCTTCAGGTCCTGCTTCTTATTGGTGAGCTCTATCTCCCCGTCCTTCACCTTGTAGACGGGCATCTTGGTCGCTTGCAGCGCCGCTATGGCGGCCAGTGCGGAGCAGTCGATGAGGTTTCCGTCGTAGTTGATGACGTAGATGTCGACGTGCACCATCTGAACCACCTTCCCGGGGACCAGCGCGAGCTTTGAGAAGTCTATGATCTCTGCTGACCTCAGGCCTCTGTCGACAACCCTGGCCAGCTCGATGGAGTTCTCGTCGGGGGGGCCGGGCTCGAACGTCGGGTGGGCGATGGGCGTGTACTCTGCGTTGCACATGAGGACGCCCTTGTCCGGGGTGTCCTCGAAGGGTGTTCCCAGGCCCACCTTCACTCCGACGATCACGCGTGACTTGCCTAGGAAGCACTCCGCAGATCCCTCTGCCTTATCGATGACGCCCGTGTTGATGACTATGTCCCTATACTGGTCAAAGGATCTGCCGTCCATCCTCTTGCCACCGGCGAGTACCTCCTCTATCTTCTTCTTCTTGAGTCTCGAGACTATGCCTTGCCTGCTCGACATCACTCTTCAGCCTCCTTCTCCTCTACTCCATATTTCTTCTTCAAGGACTCCCGCTGGACCTCGTAGATCTGCTTGCAGCCCTCGATGGCCATGTCGATGCACTTCTCGAACTCGTCTGTCGACAGGATGCCGTCCATCTGGAGCAGCGTCACCTTCTCCAGTTTCGGCATGTACGCCACTGGGACGTCGGCCTGCCCCTCCTTGTCCTCGTAGTCGCCGAGGTCAAGTATCAGGTTGTCCTCCATCTTCCCTGCGGCGCAGGATGCAACTAGGTCCCTCATGGGGATGCCAGCGTCGACAAGCGCCACGCTCGCCGCGTTTATGCAGGCCGTGCGCGTTCCGCCGTCGGCCTGGAGTATCTCAGCGTAGACGTCTATCACCGATCTGGGATACCTCTCTAGGAACACGGCGGGCTCCAGGGCGTATCGCATCACCATGCTGATCTCATTGTCCCTCCGGGAGGGTGCGGGTGACCTCCGGGGGTCGGTCGAGAAGGGGGCCATATGGTACCTGCACCTCAGCACCGCTTCGTTCGGCTTGGAAAATCTCTTGGGGTGCATCTCTCGGGGTCCGAAGACGCCCACGATTATCTTGTTCCTGCCCATCTCTATGTACGCCGATCCGTCGGCGTTGGGCAGCACTCCCGTCTCGATCTTTAGGGTCCTGAGCTCCTCAGGCTTCCTATCGTCGTATCTCTTCCACTCGGTTTTCTTCTTTCTCCTACTCTTGCTCTTACTCATCATGATTCCTCCTTTAGCTTGCTCAGGTAGGCCTGAACCCTGTTGGTGAGGCCTGGGATGTGAGCCTCGTTCTCTATCTTGTGTATCACGCTCACAGCCATCTCCTCCTGCTCCCTGGTCTTGCCCTGGATCAGTACTCTACCGTTCTGCCCGATGACTATGTTGCATCCCGTTTCCTTCAGGATCATGTTCACCATCGAGCCCTTCTTTCCTATTAGCCTTGGTATCTTCGAGGGGGTTATCCGGATGATAAACCCTTCCTCCAGCTTGCCGAGGCCCCTCCCCAGTATGGACAGTATGGGGGTCCTCCTCCGATCCATGTCCACTATCTTGGCGACGATGGTGTCCCCAATGTCCAGAATCCTCGGCATATCTATGTCGGATCGGAAGGGGGCGTCGATCGCCTCCGGGACGTTCAGGACAGCGTTCTCCGGCGCATCGATGTTGACAACCCAGTAGCCGAGCTCGATGTCCACTACGTCTCCGATCACCATGTCCCCCACGAGGGGGTTAAAACCGGCCTCGAGGGCGATGACCGAGACCATCCCCCTGTTGTAGTCGACGAGGCCCACGCGGGTCGCTATCACCTTGCCCTGTGTCCTGTGGGTGTTGTCTCCGGTCTTTATCCTTCCCTCGTAAAGCACATCTCCCGGGACGACTAGGTCCCGATTCTCAAACAAAGCTGACAAGTTCTTTCACTACCATTATTTCATGATCTTCGTCTGCAGGTTGCCCTGCGTCGCCTTCCCCAGCCTGTCCAGCAGATCTCCACGCATGGCGGCGGATATGGATACCACTGCGATCCACGAGCCATCCGACTGCCACTCGTCCCTCCTTATCTCGCCCAGGTCCTTCACTATTCCATATGACTTGGAGGCGTACTCGGGGGGTATCTTGATGGCTATCTCCACGCTCTCCATGCTCATGGGGAGGATGGGCCTCAGGGCGGCGACGATGTCCTTCAGCTGCTCCTCGGCGTCCCTGAAGGGGTCTATGCTGACGCGGGCCTCCGCTAGGGCGTTCTCGATACGCAGGGGCGGGTGGGGGAGCTTTGTCTGAGGGTCCACGTAGCTTTTTGAGATGAGGTTGATTATCTGCCTCAGCTTCTGCTCGGTCATCTGCCTTCTCTGCTGGGCCGTGAGGAGGAAGGTGCCTTTCTCAAACATGATCTCAGCGACCCTGAGGGGGTCGCTCGTCCCGAAGACGGTCTCGAGCTTGTCCTGGGAGGCCTTCTCGCCCTTGTTGGCGTCGGTGAACACCGTGTCAAGCATGAGCACGCTGGAGACATCCTTGAGCTCGCCCCTCTTGAAGGCCAGGCCTTTGTCGGGGTCGACCAGTATCTCGAACTTATCCCCTGATTGGGAGTATCTGACCAGCGTGTACTTGTCGCTCATACCTTGGAGCCTTCTAGGTGAGGTATCTCTCCACTTCCTCTTCTGAAAGTCTCCTGAAGGCACGAGTCTCCACGGGGACCACAGCCACTTTCAAGATCTTGGAGTCGACCTCCCCGTCTGACGCTGTCTTGACCGCCTCCACTGCCAGCTTCGTCGCCTCTTCCAGGGTTAGGTCCTGCCTGTATCCCTCCTCCAGGACCTTGTTGGCCTCCTCGCTCTTCCTCCCTACCGCGGTCGCGCGGTATCCCCTGTACGAGCCGCTCGGGTCAGCGGAGAAGACCCTGCTGCCGGTCTTGTCTACTCCCGCTATGATCATGCTCACGCCGAAGGGTCTGACGCCAGCGTGCTGGGTGTATACCTGGGATTGGTCTCCTATGCGCCTGGTGAGTATCTCTATGTCCACAGGCTCGTCGTAGAGGAGCCTGTTGCTCTGGCAGTAGACCCTGGACTGGCCTATCAGGACTCTGGCGTCGGACATTAATCCAGCTATGGCCGCACCCACGTGCTCATCCAGCTGGTATATCTTGTGAAAGTACTTGGTGTCCTCAAGGCGGCTCTCAGGCGTCACATTGGCCGCCAGAACTACCCCCTCCTTTGACGAAATACCAACTATTGGGGCGCCCCGCTTCACAAGCTCCAAAGCGTACTCCACCTGGTACAGGCGCCCCTCGGGGGAAAATATGGTGATAGCGCGGTCATAGGCCCTAGGCATGAACAAATCTCCTTCCTCCTATACCCTCAGGACGGTTTTCGAGATTTAACCTCAACATTACTATTTAAAGCATACTAAAAGTGTTTACGGAGGAATTTGGCGCCCTGGCCGGGATTCGAACCCGGGATCGCTCGGGTGACAGCCGAGCATACTGGACCGGACTATACTACCAGGGCGCGTGGAGACGAAAACTATGGAAACACGTCTTCAGATAAACTTTGCGATGGGCTCCGTAGACCCTCCCGTGGGTGTCACTTGTGCTCCTTCGCTATGAGCATCGTGGCCGTCAGGAAGATGTTGGGTATCCCCCTCAGCCCCTCCAGAATGAAGCGATCGAGGTGGTTCATGTCCTTCGCCACCACCTTGATCACGGCGTCGTACTCGCCGTAGACGGTGGCCACCTCCTCGACCTCTTCGTAAGCGGCGAGGCTCGAGCAGACCTCGTCCTCGCTACCCGTGTTTACATTCATCATTATGAAGGCCTTTACGGTCATGGTGCCTCGCTCCTAACGATGGATGGGAACTTTAAATACGTTCCGCGTTAAGGAGTGCCGGAAGATATATACTCGGACATCACCCTGCCCATGTACGTCAGCTCAACCGGTATCCCCTTGTTCTCCTTGTCACCGGCCCTTATCAGCCCGGTCTCCCTGAGGCCGCGCAGGTTCCACCTCACCGTGGATCTAGGAACGCCTAGCTCGCGTGAGAGGCGCTCTATGAGCACGGTGTAGACGGCCTCCTCACTGTAGTTCTCTGAGAACCACCCCAGTATCGCCCGCTGCTTCTCAGTGAGTCTGGACCAGGACGCCTCCAAGAGGGCCTGCTCCATCGAGTAGTACTCCTTGTAGTGGAGTATCAGGGACTCCCTCAGAGTCTCCAGCTGCTCCCTGATCCTCCTGTAGGAGGATGTGTTCTCACCCCCCACCCAGTTCATAGAGAACTCTGACATCAGGTTCTCCGCTGCAGTCATAACGTTCTTTAACTCTGGTGGGGGGTAGAATTCGTCCTTATTCGGGGAGGAAACACTCACCTTTCATAATCTCACCCCAAGGCACGTTCATTGATCATCTCATGATTTAAAACCCTTTCCCATCAGTGCTCCATGTTCTGGGTCAAGTCATTAGTCCCTCATCTCAAGGGTTGATAAAAACGGCTCCAACCTTCTTACGCTCTAAGGCTGTATTCCCTAGAACTTAATAGAAAATTGAAGAATGAGGGAAGATTGCACCTCATTTGAGGCTCTCTAATACGGCCTTGGTAACATCCTTTGTTCTTGCGGACCCCCCGAGGTCTGCAGTCAAGGGCTTCCCCCTCCTCAACACCTCCAGTGTGGCGTCCTCGATTCGCGAGGAAGCCTCATTCTCCCCCAGCCAGTCCAGCATCATGGACGCCGACAGGATTGTGGCAATGGGGTTCGCAATGCCCTTACCAGCGATGTCGGGAGCCGTGCCGTGGACCGGCTCGAAGATGGCGTTCCTCTCGCCGATGTTCCCTGAGGGCACCAGCCCGAGCCCCCCGACGAGCCCCGCTGCCTCGTCCGAGAGTATGTCACCGAATAGGTTTGTGGTGACGAGGACCTCGAAGTGCTCCGGCATCAGAACGAGCTTCATGGCGCATGCGTCGACGATCATCTCCTCGTACTCTGTCTCGGGGTGCTCCTCTGCCACGTCCCTGCATGCCTCGAGGAAGACGCCGCAGGTGAAGTCCAGAGCGTTGTTCTTGTGGACGCTGGTGACCCTCTCCCTGCCCTCGGCGGTGGCCAGCTTGAAGGCGTATCGGGCTATCCGCTCGGAGGCCCTCCGCGTGATTATCCTGAGGTTGACGCCCCAGTCTTCCCCCCTGTACCCCACCATCTTGTAGAGGCCCTCCGTGTTCTCCCTGACGATGACCATGTCGACGCCTTCCCTCAGGTGGGGGACGTTGGGGTAGACCTTCGTGGGCCTGAGGTTCGCGTAGAGATCCAGCTGCTGCCTCAGAGGGAGGATGACCTCCTTCGCAGACTCCCCCACAGCGGCGAAGAGTGCCGCATCGCACTCCGCCACCCTCTGAATGGTGCCGGGAGGCATCGCTGCTCCGGTCCTCGCCTTCACCGCGTCACCGACGTGCAGCTCCACGAACTCGAGGCCCGGGCCTCCGGTGTCTGAGACGTGCTCCAGGATGGAGACCGCTGACTCCATCACCTCTGGGCCGATCCCGTCGCCGGGCATCGTGGCTATCCTGTATCTTGTCACGCTCACCACTCCTCCATGTGGTTTCTAATGTAGTTCACGAGGCCCCCCTCGTTGAGTACCTCAACCATGAAGCCCGGGAGAGGCCTGAAGTCGAGATCGGAGCCTTTTGCGGGGACGCGTATCTTGCCGACGTCGACGTCTACCTCCACGACGTCCCCCTCATCTACAGCCTGGGAGACTCCAGGGCACTCAAGGGCGAGGAGCCCAATGTTGATGGCGTTCCTGTAGAAAATTCGGGCGAAGGACTCGGCGACTACAGCCCTCACCCCGGCGTACTTGAGGGCCAGGGGGGCGTGCTCCCTGCTTGAGCCGCAGCCGAAGTTGGCGCCCCCGACGATGACGTCCCCCTCTCTGACCTTTTCCGAGAAGCCCGGGTCGATGCCCTCCATGGCGTGCTCCGCCATCTCCCTAGGGTCGACGAGCTCCAGGTACCTCCCTGGGATGATGTAGTCGGTGTTTATATCGTCTCCGTACTTCCAGACCCTGCCTGTGACCTTCATCGCCTCACGCCACCTCCCGGGGGTCTGTAATCACACCTGTGATCGCGGATGCTGCTGCGACGGCTGGAGAGCAGAGGTAGACCTCGGCCTCCGGGCTCCCCTGCCTGCCCCTGAAGTTCCTGTTGGAAGTGGTGAGGCCCACCTCCCCCCCAGCCAGAAGGCCGATGTGGCCACCGAAGCAGGCCCCGCAGCTGGGGCTTCCGAACATCGCCCCGGCCTCCACGAAGGCCCCAACGATTCCGGCCTCCAGAGCCTCTCTATACACTCCCTTCGAGGCGGGCACCACGAGGAGCCTTACCCCTCGGTGCACCTGCCTGCCCTCCAGTATCCTCGCCGCGATCTCCAGGTCCTCGAATCTGCCGTTGGTGCAAGAGCCTATGAAAACCTGGTCAACCTTAGTTCCCAAGACCGACGTGACGGGCCTGACGTTGTCCACCTTGTGGGGGCAGGCCACCTGGGGCTCCAGGTCCGAGATGTCGATCTCAAGTCTCCTCCGGTACTTGGCCCCGTCGTCGGCGTGCAGGGGATCGAACACCCCGTCAGTTCTGGGTCTGAGGAATTCGAAGGTCCTCTCGTCGGGCTCGACTATCCCCGTCTTACCCCCCATCTCGATGGCCATGTTGCACAGCGTCTTGCGGCCCGCCACACCCATGTC
>Ga0209427_10001253_pt1 | contig 28949 bp, 22 predicted proteins | sample DeeMarSWOR136_30_FD_187465 | JGI IMG/M metagenome (GOLD analysis project Ga0209427, IMG submission 187465) | Marine sediment microbial communities from White Oak River estuary, North Carolina - WOR-1-36_30 (SPAdes) (version 2) | ecosystem: Environmental > Aquatic > Marine > Intertidal zone >...
AGGACACTAATCCCCAAAAGTAAGCAGTTCAATCAACTCATCACGGCTAAAACTTTTTACAATATTCGCGTCATCCTCTTTGACCAAATCATCCATCAATTGTCTCTTTTTCCTAATCAGACGATCTATTTTCTCCTCCAATGTTCCTTCCGTAACTAATTTAAAAACCTGTACTCCGCGGGTTTGTCCAATTCGATGAACCCGATCGGTGGCTTGATCTTCACGAGCAGCATTCCACCAACGATCATAATGAATAACAACTGATCCACCAATTAAATCTATTCCAAAGCCTGATGCCCGAAGACTGCCGGTAAACACTTTGCAATCTGGATCAGTATTAAATCTTTCGATCATTTCTTTGCGATTTCGAGTAGAGCCTTTGATCGTGGCAAAAGTTATATTATTATCCTTTAAGTACGCCTCAATTAGTGCCAACATATTCAAATATTGGCTGAATACAACAACCTTAAATCCACTATTCAAACTTTCTTCTAACAACTCACAGAACAGGTCCCATTTGCCGGACTCGTGTTTGTTATAATCAAGAGAATTATCCTTTAATTGAGCTGGATGATTACAAATCTGTTTTAAATAGCTCAATACAGCAAAAATATGGATATAAGGAACTTTTTCTGTTGTCCGATACAGTTGAGCAATCAAAGTTTGAGCTCTTGTATTGATCACATCCTGATATAACTTTACTTGTTCCGAACTTAATTCACATTTCCGAATTTCTTCAATCTTGGGAGGAAGTTCTTCCAGGACTTGATATTTTGTTCTTCTTAACATAAATGGACGAATAACTTTCTGTAACTCCTCGAGTTTTGCCTTATTTTCTCTTCGTTCAATTGGATTGATATAATGTTTTCGAAATTGATGATCACTTCCAAGATAATCTGGTAGAATAATATCGAATAGCGCTTTCAACTCATTTAAATTGTTTTCGATCGGTGTTCCAGTCAAGCCAATTCTCACTTCACAATTTAACTGGTTCAAAGCCGCATTAGTTAAACTTGCTTTATTTTTTGCTGTCTGGATTTCATCAAATATTGCTACCTTAAATGGAATTTCAGCCAGTTTTTCCAGATCATTCCTCAATATGCCGTACGATGTGAGAATGACTGAATATTTCTGTTTTGCTAAATTCTTTAAGTTACGTTCACTGCCATAATACAAATGGACATGCACTTTCTTTTTCAATTCTTGTAACTTTTCATGCCAATGCGGTAGTACAGAAGTTGGAGAAACAATTAGAAAACTCATCGGGCGATTTTCACAAAGCGTGATTCCATCAATCAGGGCTAATGATTGATAGGTTTTTCCAAGCCCCATATCATCACAAAGCAGACCAGAAAGATTATTTTCATAGAGAAACCAGAACCATTCATAACCATTTTTTTGATAGTCTCTGAGCTGATATTTACGCCCACTCAATGAAGGTGCTTCAGTAATTGGCTTGAAGTTTGTAAATTGATTGAGCTGTCTCCTTAACGTCTCATGTGTTGTGATTTTACCTTTGTGAGGGAGGTGTACATTGATTTTAATAAAGTTCATTTTATTGATCTTCAAACGAGCTTCTCTATCATCTAATTGATCAAAATCAACAGCCTGTGCATCCATTAACTGTTGTAACCAGATAAAATCTGTACTAAACAAATCAATCCAATGACTTTTTCCAATTAAAAAACGTTTACCGCTGCGAAGTGTCTGATAAATTTCATAAAAAGATATGATATCATTACCGATTCGATATTTAATAGATAAATACAACCAATCGTCCTGCATGCTATCCACAAAGACTTCGACAGATTTAATAGTTTTAACTAAATCTCTATCTTTTAATGAAGCACTAACGTGATAGAATTCTCCAACATCAATAAATCGTTTATACTCCTTTATTATCTTAGGAATTTCGTCGTTGGGAACACTCACTTCATCTAATTTGAACAGTGAGCTATCATAATATTTTATCTTTCGCTCGAAAGGGAAAAATCCTTTGCCATTGATATAAAGATATTTTCCCAAAATCGTTGGCGTTATATTTGATTCTTTTGTTAAAATGCAAGGCTCCTTTTGTTCAGGTAAAATCACAACCGGGGTAATTTTCAAATTATGTTCAGAAGTGATTTCCAGCGAATAGTTTAAAATGGCTGGTTTTTCAGAAATATTTAATGTATCCCGAATTGCCTGATTCTGTACCAATTTATTGAGAATGTTTGCAATCTGTGATTTTGGCAGATAAAACATAAATCGATCATCAACTGAAAATATTTTTAAACTTTGAGTCTGTTCGGAATAGGTAACCGAATATCCAATATCGTCAAATCCAAAAAACCAGGCCTTACTAAAATCAAACCAATAACTTTCTTCAAACTTCTGCAACCAGGATTTATAGCCAGCAACATTCATTCTGCTTTCTAATTCGGACTTTTCCGATAAAAGATGTTCTAAGGATTCATTTTGAATAAGCACTGGAATTTGTTCATCAGTAAGATCAGTGAAAAATTGCCAGCGATATTTTTGAATGATTCTTTCAAAGTACTGTTCAGATAACATAAACTCAAAAATTTTTTTATTAGAGTCATCGCTACCGTTAAACTTAATTTCCTGCAAACTTGAAGTGTTTTTTAGTGAGACACTGATATTCAGTTGATTATTACCCCAACTTTCATAACAAAGCTTTGCTAAACTGTTCCAGATACTTTGTTCATAAAATTTATATAATGTGTCCTCTATATTAACGGAATCCTGACTTTTTGAATAGATGATAAAAAATAAGGCAGCCAGATGAGGACAATTCATTTGTCTTAAATAAGTATTACATGAACATGAGGTTTGAAAACTATACTTATCTGATTTTTTTCTCAAAACAGCCCAGTATGTGTCTCCTCGATCGATAAATTGGGCAGTATACGAATTTCGAATAAAATCGAGATGTCGATACATTTTTTCTTTGAAAATTTTCCAGCCTGCCGAAAGAAATTCACTCGGAAACTGCTTTTTTATAATCAGCGGAAGATTATTCATAGCTCATCACTTATATTATTTAGAAAACCATAATCGAAATGCAGAATAGATTAAAAACAGAGCAAAAGCTCGTTTAACATAAATTGGAGGAATTTTTACAATGATGGATGCTCCAATGATCGCCCCAATTATTCCTCCCAATCCAGCAAAAAGCGCAATTTGGAGTTGAACATTATTAAGAGAATAATGTCTGATAGCTCCTGAAATGGCAATCGGTACAATGACCATCATCGACGTACCAATTGCCAGATGGATAGGTTGTTTAAAGAGAATTAACAAAGCTGGAACCATTACAATTCCGCCCCCGATGCCAAAAGCTCCTCCAAGCAATCCAGCGAGTGCTCCTATTGCAACATAAGCAAGAATAGTCATTCCAAATCAATCCTTCTTTTTTTAGGGAGTGAGATAAAAGAACATAGCTTCAAAAATTAATTAATGAGAAAACGATACTGGATACAGGGTGCTTGAGATTTAGGAATCAAGTATCGAGAATCCAGAATCCAGTATCATTAAAACTTTGAAATTCCGATACTTTAATTTAATCTTAAAACCTTTAGAAACCGACAAATTGATTTTTAATTTATAAACGATTAAAATAAAGAAGTCTGTATATTGCTGTCATCTTTATATTTTGAAATTGGCTTCAACTCGGGATATGCATCAATTAAATTTGATGGTGCTGTTACCATTTTTCCATCTAATAAGAACATCGTCTGAAGTGCGTTTACAATCGCCTGTCCACGATAATGATTATTAAAAATGATAAATGTCTTTGGACTGTTTTCTATCATTTTTGAAATTGTATCATGAATATTTCTTAATTCATCTTCGCTATATAAATAGTCATAACGACTTGCAACATCGGCATCTTTTGCAAACCAATTTTTAAAATTTCTGCCATGAAGTCTTAAATAGCTAAGTTTAAATGATGCAAAAGATGTTAATCCAATCGAGTCCCCAATAACTGGCTGATCGATGTTGGCAAAGGCAGCGCCACTATCGTTTAAAAAGGAGAAGAACTTCTCCTGGTTCCAGGAGTTATGTCGAATTTCTACCACCGGATTATAGTCCCCAAAAAGATTGAGCACTCTCTCCAGCCAGCTTTGATTTTCAGGCGTATTCTTAAATGACCAGGGGAATTGGATCAGCATCGCACCCAGTCTATCATGTTCTTTTAAAACATCCAATCCCTGTTTTACCATTTTCTCATCTTGATTGTCTGGAAAGCTTTCTCGATTATGGGTATAACCTTGCCATAATTTATATGTGAAATTAAAACCAGAATTGAATTTTATTCGGTCAATCCATCTAAGTGTCGTTTTAACTACTGGTGGTCTGTAAAAAGAGCTATTAATTTCGATGACGTCGAAGAATTTTGCAAGGTAACAGAGAGGATCAAAATTTTTGTCTTTTTGAAGTGGATAGACAATTCCCTCCCAATCTTTGTAACTCCAACCTGCTGGTCCTATATATACTTTACCCGCCATCTATAAAAAGTCTTAGGGTGAATTTTTGCTCTATTTTTAAGATCAAAAATTCTAATATATAAAATTCTTTTCAGTTAGTCAAGGAATTATTTTACAAAATGCTCTTTTTTGCTATTGAAACTGGCTGCATTAGTTTGTATATAGGAAACTGGTTGAATCTGTTCCCCCATTGGCTTGCATAAAAATAGCGATCAAAAAAATTCCATTTTACCAGACCGCCATCACTTTCTGGTTCTAATAAATAAGCAACCAAATTAGCTAATGGTTGTTCCATTCCAACAAAATACGTATTTTCAGAAAACTCTATTTCAACTTTTTGATAAGATCCTTTTATTGTGGTCTGTTTATGTCCTTGATAAATACGCTGGTCACTCTCAATGTTGTTGATATGGAACATTTGGACCTGAAGACTGCAAGCTTCAGTTAGTTGCTCTACTAAAATACCATGCTGTTTTAATTTTTGTGCAATTTCCTTTAAATTAGATGAAAACAAATATCCTTTGGGAAGAGTTACACTTTTAGTTATTTTAAAATTTGCAATGAACGGCACTGTATAATCTTTGAGTTGATCTGTTTTTTTAATCCTTGTTCTTTCTCGATCATCCTGGTAAGTTTCGAATTCATAGCTATGAATTAGCAGATGCTCCTCGAATGGGAAAGCTTCGATTTCAATTCCAAACTTTGAGGTTGTATCAGGGCTTAAGCCACGTTCAATAGTTTTAGAATCAACTTGCTGAATAGTTTTGAACATTTCAGAGCCATTTTCATTGGTATATTCGAGGATCAATTCAATGAAGTGATAGCAAGCTTTAATTCTTGTTTTATAATCAGCATAAGCGTAATTCTCATTCAAAATAGCAAAACGGTTTCGCAGCCCCCAATAATTGGTACTATAATGTGGTTGATGATTAAATGTTGCCCACCCTTTACTGGGATCAGTACGATCTATAAAAAATCCATAAGGGATACTCATTATATTATGCTTTGATTTCAGCTCTTTCACTACTTCGGGAAACAATTTATTTCTCATATAATTTGGCAAGATGGAGTCCCCATTTGGATTGTGAGCAGTGGCATAAGTAAGGGGTTCTTGATGATAAGAACCATTGGTCGTGTGAAGATCAATTAACAACATTGGATCCCAACGATTTAATATAAATTGAACTGCTGCCAAATTTTCAGGGCTTTCTAATTTGATATAATCTCGATTGAGGTCTAAAAACTGCCCATTATGTCGAACACCAACTCCTTGTTCAGGTCCTGACTGGTTGCGACGATTATGTTTACTTATTTTTTCATTACCATCGGGATTAAAATTTGGTATAATAAGCAAAACTTGATTATCTAATAAGTGATGAAGATTTCCCAAAAGAATATCCCGGATTAACATCAACATAGCTTCCTTGCCTTCCACTTCACCAGCATGGATATTTGCCTGAATGTAAATCGCTGGTTTACTCATCACCATTAATTGTGTCGGTGAAGCGGGAACAGGATGCCCTAATATTGCAAGTAAGATATCTCTTCCTTCGGTTGATTGACCGATTGAAGTTACTTTTATATCAGGACTTTGTTGTTGTAGTTGTTTCAGAATCTGTACAACTTCTTCGTGTCGAGTTGTTTCAGTAAAATTGCTTGTTTCAGCGCGAGTTAGTACAGTTTGATTTAAACCAATTACCGGTAAGACAAATAGATAACAGGTGATACTGAATAAAAAAAATATTGATTTTTTCATGTTTTGCCTTTGTGTCAAAAATTTTATAAATTTCCTTCCTAAAAAATAAAGGTAATGATCTACTTTTAAAAAATTTTGATTAACCTATATTTTTTTATCATCTTCTCCCAAATAAATGAATCGATCAATTAAATTAACATAATTACTCCAAACTTTTCCTGGTTCTTTCTCTTTTACCATAATTCTTTGAAACGCTGCTACAGAAGAATCCAGATCATCTACAAAACTTAAGATAAGCGCCTCAATGGTCATTGGTACGACCGGGGATCCATTCTCTTTTTGCCCGTGATGACTTAGAATGCAGTGAATAAGCTGCTCTTTCATTTGATCCGGGAAGTCTGATATTTGAGAAATCTTATCCAAAACCATATTCGCACCTAACATGATATGACCGAGTAAACGTCCTGGAGTCGAATAGTTAATAAATCCCTGGGTACTAAATTCTTCGATTTTACCGATGTCATGAAGAAAAGCAGCAGATAAAAGCAAATCAGCATTGAGTGAATTCTGGTAATGTTTAACCAAAAATTTAGCAATCGAAATCACTGACAAAGTATGCTCCAATAATCCCCCCAAATAAGCATGATGCCATAGTTTTCCACCTGGTGCGTTACAAAATCGCTCAATAAAATTTTTATCAGTTAAAAACAGTTTCAGTAGCTTTTGAAGCTCTGTATGTTCAATCTCAGATAAATGAGTTTTTAATTTGGTATACATGTCCTGAATATTTCTGGGCGTTGAGGGAAGAAACTGTTCTGGATCAACCTGGTCTTTGGGGGTGGCTTTTCGGATTTGATCGATGGAAATATGTTTGTGATCTAAAAAAGTAATAATTTTTCCTTTAATTTTGACAACATCGCCCACCTGAACTTTTTTATTGATTTCAGCAACATCTTTCCATAATGTGCCTTGAATCCTGCCAGACCGATCTCCGAAATCAAAGGATAGGTAAATTTCATTAGTTGATTTTTTATCTTTAATTTCCTTTTTACGGATGACAAAAAACGAGAGAACTGGATCACCTGACACAAGGTCAACAATCAATTTTTGTTTCATTTATTCCCCTTCTTGTTTAGGGAGTGGGATAAAATAAGTTTCCCATTTAATCTGCATAAGTTATTATTTCTAAGTGTTGAAAAACGGGCAATGTCCAACTTATTTAATCCTATTCTCTTAATTAATTTAAAGCTTTAGCAATAAGGTAATAATGATAAACTATTTTTCTTCTTTTGGTTTAAGAATTAGCAGTTCAAAATCAGAATTACAGATTTCGATGCTATCTGTAATCGCTTTATGGTAGTTACCTTCAAGCCACAGGGGAGTTTGGTCTTTAAAATGTTTGCTCAACGGATGTCCTGATTGTCCTGTTGTTATAACGATTAATGAATTGTTCCGGTTTGAAAGGTCAACGATTTGCCGCATTGATGGTCCTAACTTGTTGTGAAAATTATTTTTACTAAGCGAATAACTTGCATGATTAACTGATGTGCAGGATCCTCCAACAGGAAAGGGACCAATATTGAATAGACTATTTAAGGGGCTCTTTTTTGCCAGCACATGTTCAAATGTCACTGTGTGAATATTGCCCCATCTCCAGTTATTTATTGTTTCTCCGTGTTTTTTTTCGAAGTAATTAAAAGTTTCTTCTAAAGAGGCTAATAGGACATCAGTCATCGTTTCTTTTTTATTTGAAGTTGAAATATTATCAAACCATTCAGAAGTTCCTTTCATCAATAGATTATCTGTAATGCGGATTGGAATATTAGCTAATTCTAAAAAGCTGTGAAACAAAGTATCTCCCATTTCATCAATGAAAATATTTTTATATAACTTGGTTAAAAAAATCTCAAAAATCGCTGCTGCCTCAGAATGGGTGTCCAATCTCAGATCCCATGTCTGTAATGAATGACAAAAATATGTTCGAAGTTTTGTTTTTTGGTTAAATTCTGGTAAGAGTTCCAGAATAATTGGCATTAAAAACTCAGCATGTTTTGAAAATTGATCTAATTGGATGGTCTTAAAATCTGTTAGATTGAATTCTTCTTTTGTTGCCAAAAGTTCTTCAATACGCTGAGCACGATAAGGGGGTTCCCAATAGGTTGAAATGAAATATAGATAATTATCTTCAACAACTTTATTATTGGCTGTAACAATAAGATTTTCTGATGGATTAAACAGATGAGGTAAACGTTTGAATGGTATCCAATTCTTCCATTCGAATCTGTTCGTCCAACCAGACTGTGGGATCAGACCATTTCCTTTCTGGCGAATTGGCATAGAACCAGCACAGTAGTAACCAATGTTCCCCGTGGTATCAGCATAGATATAATTCTGGGCTGGTACGGAAAAATGCTCTAATCCATTAACAAATTGATCCCAATTCTTCGCTTTCATAATTTTGGAAAACGCTAATAATTCGTCACTAATTAAATAACCATTCCACTTAACTGAGATAACTTTTGATGAATTTTTTAATGCCGGATGAATGTCAGAAATAATCGGTCCTTGATGAGTGATGCGGATAATCAAATTATTTGCTTGTTGATCTTTAATAGCTATCTCTTCGGCAATCTCGGTAATTGTATGCCATTTTCCCTGATATAAATATTGTTCCTGGTTATCGGGATTGATCTGTTCAATAAAAAAATCGCATCCATCAGCCATTACGTTGGTGAGTCCCCAGGCGATTGCCTGGTTATGCCCAATAACAATTCCTGGTGTACCAGGCAGAGAGACCCCATAGCAATCAATACCAGGTGCCTTCAAGTGAATTTCATACCAGATAGACGGATTTTGGTGAGTCAAATGAGGATCATTTGCCAGAATTGGTTTTCCTGTACCGGTAAGCTCTCCAGAAACTACCCAGCTATTACTTCCTAGACCTGTGCCACCAAATCCTACAAGCTCTAATAAATCCTGTTGAATGCTGTTAAGGGAATGTCTTAAATTGTTAAATTGTGAAAATTGGCTGACAATGATAGGAGCGGTACCCGGGTATTGAGGAATAATTTCATTTGCCTTTGCAGGGCTAACCTTTCCCACTATTTCACCAAAGACAGGATCAACATGCCATGCCATTTCCAAATTCCACGCCATCAACCTCTGGTATGCCAGACTGTGTTTGATTTCCCATGGCTGAGGATGGTATTGCAGCAACATAAATTCAATTGGTAGCTTGTCCCTATTCTCAGATAAATAAGCATTTATCCCTGCTGTATAAGCTGTAATTAATTTTTTTGATTCGGAGGATAAATTTTGAGCTAATTGATTCGCGATTTCAGGTAAACCGATTGTTCTGATAAACTTATCTATTTCTAATGCTCTGGCACCAAAAATTGCTGACAATGTACCCAATGCAGCCCGTCGATTGAGTTCCATTTGCCAGAAACGATCCTGTGAGACAACATAACCCATTGCAAAGAATAGATCTGTGTCATTTTTAGCAAAAATATGTGGCACTCCATACACATCCCGATACACTTTGACAGGATAGTTAAGCCCCTCTACAGCTATGGTGCCCCTGGTTTGAGGAAGTGATTTTTTAACAAGTCGAACACCAAGAAAAATCACCACAATTGCAATGAAGATAATTATACCCAGAATTCCAATAAAAATCTTTGTAATTCGTGGCATATTTCCTCCCTATAAGAAATCCAACTAAGTTAGATTATCGCTGTTAATATAACTTTTATTACATCAATCTGGCTATTTCTTTTCTTTTTTTGTCTCTTTTTGATCTCTCTTTTTTCGGGTTGGAGTACTCGTCGCAGATTTTTCAGATTTAGAGTTTTCTTTTGTTATCGCTTTTCTTCTTTCATGTCTTTTTTTAGGTTGTGGAGATTCTGGGGGCGCAGGTTCACTGGTAGATGGTTTGGATAGAGAAGGAGACGTAGCGCTATTTGGAGTCACTGTAGCAGGTGATGGTGGAATATCTCGACGATCAAAACTTCGCTGCTGGGTAGCAGGGAGTTTTTCATTTAATTCTTTTTCCAATTCCTCATTATAATGTTCATCAATCCACCAGGGATTAACATAATAATACTGCCAATTGTAATTCTCCTCGTATATGCGGCTTTGGTATAAATGATAATGGGGATCATTGACAGGACTATTTTGCTCATGACAACTGGAGCAATCATCCATATAAGTTACTTCTTCAGTAAGATATACGTCAGTAGAATCTGAATATGAATAGATTTGTGGATGTTTAAATGTAGTATAGCATTGGACCAAAAAACAAAACAATATAAACATCGAAAGTGATGTTAAATAATGGCTGTTTAATAATTTTTTATTACTCATTTAGGATTCCCATTTAAAAAAAGTTTAAGGAGTGAAATAAATACACACTATATTTTTATAAGTCTTTATTTTTTTGCCAACAAAATACAGATGGGAAAAGTTATTTAATATTAATCCATTAAAGCATCATATAATAAATAACCTTTAATTCGCGCATTGAATTTGGATCACTTTCCCCCTCTTCAGGTCTGATGTTTCGTAATAAATTTTTAAATGAAAATTCAAAAGATATTTCCCTTGAAAAATGCCACTGAATGGCGACATTCATATACCCCTTTCCAGCTCCGAGAGAGGTTGTATCATTATCATTAATTCCAAAGTCATATTCCCAAAGTAGGGTTATGTCTTGATCCAGCATTAAATGAGCGCCGACGAAAAAATTTAAATCGTTTTCTGGTCCTTTATTTTCACTACTAAAATTCACCCCTCCATGAATGCCAAGATCCTTGATGAGAAAGAAATTTTTGCTACCAGATAGGTAAAATCCTTTGGCTTTAATTTGATATCGATCCTCATCAGCATAGTAAGTTCCATACCCCTGAGAATCAAATCCAAGGGATATGGCAGGTAAAAGAAGATCCTCAAATTTCAAACGATATCGAACATTAACTCCAGGTGCTTTATTCCATTGAATTTCTCCCTGACCAATAACGTTCTGTCCACCATAACTTACACCAAACATCATTCGTGGGGTAACTGCGACTTGTATCGATCCTAATATTCCTCCAAGATGATAGACCCGTAGTTTCATTTCAAAACGTCTTCTTGGTATAATATTGGCAGTAGGATTATCTATTAAATCTACCGGAGTCATTTTTTTCGAGTAAACTTCCAGGTCTGTTATGTCATCATATTGTTCCTGGCTAAAGCATGGAATAATCTCAAAAGACAAGAATATGATTATTAACCAAATTATGTGTCTGACCATTATTCCACTCCTCCAATTGATGAAAATAGCTAAATTGTCATCTCTAATTTAAAACATTTATCAGGTAAAATCAAGTAGAAAGTAAGATTACTGTAAAAAAGATTATGATAAACCATAATTTAATTGCAATTCTTATTTATCTTTTCAAAATTATATTACTTGCCATATATTTACTGTGTTGCGAGTCCAATCACCCGGTAATTGAACTCAAAATTCAAGCTATTGCTCCATTCGGTATCTAAAATCGTTTTATAACGAGTACCATCAACCGGTCCCACTGGTTTTCCATAGGAGTAAAACCAATTGATAATTGGTCTACCAGTGAAACCCAAAGCTATCCAATAGCGACCCGGGGAAAGTTTGGGAGCATCGCTTCCAAAGTCGAAATCGACCCAATCGTAGCCGGGGATGAATTTCATTTGATCAATTGAAATCATTTCGCTGGTGACAATGGTCGTGCCTGGTAAACCGGTTTCGTCCTTTAATAATTCCAGCCAAAGGAAACCACTGCCACCAAACTTGTGTAAAGCCAATCCAATTTTTCGAATATCCATTGGCTTTTCAAGAACAAAAACCTGCGCATATTGCGCTTGCTCTGTAACATATTCCGCCGTTTCAACGATAAAATTCTTGCGCATTTCAAAATTATTTTCATTGACCTTCTGGGCAGGTCCACGTGCGGCCAGAAAATCAACATCTTTTGGAAATTCCAAATTGCCGAACACGTATGATTTGGAGTAAATGAGCCTGTCCAGTTGGTCAGGCGTAATCTTGGGAAGTGGCAGCGGTTCTTTCACTAAAGTGATTGGTTTAAACATTGTTTCAACTGAGGGAGTTAGCAGCAGTTTTTTGGGTCCATAATTCTCTTTTATCCCGATGAGTTCGACATGATCGATAGCAAAAGAGGCGTCTATGGTTTCCTCAAAATGGGGCGTTACCAGATCGCCTTTTATTTGGCTCCAGCGAATTAGTCCATCTTGAGATGTCTCTTCGTTATCCAGCCCAACTTCGACACGAATGAAACGATTACTGACAAATAATTGTGTTTGCTGTGGATCAAACGGTACCCATCCTAAATCAGGAAAGTAGACTTCAATCCAGGAATGACGACCTTCAGCCATTTTCATTGTCATATTTCGATTCCCCATTTCAATTGTGTAGGGTTGTTTCAATGTAACACCATTCACAATTCTTGCTGGAATACCAACTGCTCGCATTAGAGCTGCCGCAAGGTGTGAATAGTTTTGACAGTTTCCTCTGCCAGTTTTAAACGAATACATTGCACCATACTCCGGAGGAGTCAAAACATAAGTCATGTGATCGATAATCCAGGTTAAAATCCGTTGAACTGCATCAAATTCGGTTTTAGCTCCAGCAGTTATTTCTTTCGCCTTGGTAACAATAGCTGGATGGCTTACAGGTACCAGATCAGTCGCAGATAAATAGGATTTAACATCTGGTGGGATTTCATTCGGTGGAAACAACGCATTCGTTTTTAATTGTTGCAGTATAGTTTTGTTATTTGTGATTAATGAAATAACAGTCGTAATTGTGCTTGATGGTTGTTCCCAACTGACCTTGACGATCTGATTACCTCGGTTATCAATATATTCTTCACGGTTATGCGGTTTTGGAGAATAATTAAGATTTACTTCAACAATACTTTGATTATAGGTCGGTGATTGATAAGAAACGGGTATCACAAAACTTAAATAAAGCGTTCGAATAGCAGGATTGGGTTCAACTGTCTGAACCATTTTATATTTTATCCGTGATTCCTGCCCGCCGCTAAGAAGATAATTTTCACTATAAACTTTTGAGGTAAAAGTTAGCAATAAAGAAAAGATAATATATTTTTTCATGGCAGCTCCAATTATTTTTTTAGGAAGATGGATAAAATCAGTTCCCCATTTGTATTTTATTTGACTTCAAAAAATAAAAGCCTATAAAACGATAAGGGTGTAGTGTAGTTTATTTCAATCCATTACCAAATTTAAGCGCCAAATTTTGTTAAGCGCTGGGCATTTGCCAAGACAATCGGCATTAAGTTCATACTGGGTTGTCTTCCCAATCCGCCTTGAATGCAAGAAATCTCATCAAATCGAATCACAGCATCAGGCCGGCAAAACGGTGATCGAAGTAATACAGGCACTGGATGCCAGCTATGTGATTTCATTGCTGCTGGAGTAGAATGATCGGCAGTGACGACAAAAACATCGGGATCTAAGTCAGTTAAAATCGGTATTAACTCATCCACCTCTTCAATCACTTTAACTTTTTCATCGAAATTACCATCTTCACCTCTTGCATCTGTGGCTTTCACATGGACAAAAAAGAAATCATATTTATCATAATTTTGTTCAACAGCTTCAAATTGCGATTTTACGTCTGACAAAACAGGGTTCAGGTCCATATTTAGTAAAAATGCAACGCCTCGATACATGGGGTAGTTGGCGATCGCCAGGCATTTCAATTTAAATCGCTCCATCATCGACTTGTAAGGTCGATGTTTAGCAAATCCTCTTAAGAGTATTGTGTTTGCTTTTTCCTCATTAGCTAATATTTTATGAACCTGGTCTAAAAATCTCTTCGTTAGTTTCGCAGTTATTTCGCTGTCTGGATTTAATGCTTTTGGCTCCAGAGGAGGAACTCCTAATTTTTGTGGATCAGTGTCAATTAGCTCTCCCCCAAGATTTTCACCTCGAATTAATAAGGCAGCCCGATGTTCTTTTACAGTTTCAATAATAAATTCAGCATCAGGTGCCAATGATACGTGATCTCGAATTTTTTGACAGATTTGTCTATTCGTCTCAGTATCAATTCTTCCCGCACGACGATCAATAATATTTCCATTTTTATCTGAAGTGGCGAAATTAATTCGAATCGCCACATCTCGATCTGTCATTTTTAGATTGATACCAGCAGCTTCTAAAACTCCACGACCAATGTTGCTTTCGATAGGATTGTATCCAAATAGGGCAAAATGTGCGGGACCACTTCCTGGAGTAATGCCAGGTAAGATTGGATCTAATAATCCACAAATTGCATTGGCAGCAAGTTGATCAAGATTTGGAGTATGGGCGACTTGCAACTCGGTTCCCCCTTTACCTTCCATCGTTAAACCGCCAACTCCGTCCATTACTAAGAATATAATTTTTGATGTATTCTCGATTACTAATTGATCAACAAAATAATCCATAAAATTACCCTTTCAATTTTAGAGATTAAGGCAACAAATTTAGAGCGTCACTTCTCTTTCTTCAAGATTAATAGTTTTGCTTACATGGGATTATTACTTTTCCAATGGATCGAAACAATTTCCATTTCTGAGATATAAAAAATAAGCATCTCCAGACTTTTAATCAATGAAAATTTTCATTACATCAAGAAAATTTTTAAAGTCTATAAGATGCTTTAAAATAATAGAGGGGACAATAGATGGATATTTATTTAATACGTACAAATTCAATACGGCGATTGGCGGCTCTTCCTTCCCATGTCGTATTAGGAGCAATGGGATCTAATTCACCATAACCTACTGATCTCAACTGACGAGGATTTACTCCATGGTCTATCAAATATTTTGTAACGGCAAAGGCGCGGCGTTCGGATAGTGTCTGATTTGAGTAAAAATAACCGGTATTGTCAGTGTACCCCCGAATTTCTATTTCAATATTTGGATGATCGATTAATGTTTTAACCAGTTCATTTAGAACTGGAAAGGCTTTGGGATTTAATCGGGCACTTCCGGAAGCAAAAGTAACATCTTTAAGTATGGTACTTCTGCCTATCTCAAACGGTTCAGGATTCGGTTCTTCTGGTTTTTCATCAGGGCAACCATCTTCGTCCATATAGCCATTAAGATCTTCAGGCCAGTTCGGACATTGATCTAAACTATCTGGTATACCATCATTATCATTATCAAATTCGGGACAGCCATCCTGATCCTCAAATTCATCAAAATCTTCAGGAATATTCGGGCATTTATCTTCAACATCTTTAATTGTATCCCCATCGTTGTCCGGATCGGGGATGCCATCCTTATCCATAAAACCATCAATATCTTCTGGATCATTTGGTGCTTTGTCACGTGAATCAATGATACCATCATTATCATTATCATAATCAGGAGCACCATCCGTATCTTTAAATCCATCAATATCTTCTTTTCGGAACGGATCAACATCGAATTTATCTTCTATGCCATCTTTATCCCGATCCCTGAAACCTCCGAAGAAATAGGAAATCCCCAGCCGTAATTCTGCAATGCCATTATTTCCGTCATCGCCATACCCAATAGTATCTTCGTTTCCTTTTAATAAACGATGGTAATTAATAATCACATTAACAACGTAATCCCGAGAATGAATAAATTCAAGTCCAAAGCCACCGATTAATGCAGCATTAACTTGACTACCAGAAATACTTTTACCCTGGGAAAATGTGGAAACATTATTTCCTAATTCCCTGACATCCCAGGTCGTAATTCCTACGCCAAACGAGACGTACGGTCTAACGGTATATTGAGGTTGTAAATAATAAATTAGGTTGACATTGAATGGAATGAGAAATGTCTTATATTTTCCCTTAGATTGAAATTGAGAACCTTTAGGATCTCTGGGATATACCCATCCGTAAGCGAGACTTCCATTAAATGTCAACGAGGGAGAATAACCATAATTTAATTGAATACCAGCCCATTGATCGATCGTGGAACGGTCAACTTGTCCACCAATCATTTTAACGGGTCCTACAATTAAACCAACTCCAAAACGGTTAGAAAGATCTTGAGCAATCAGATTGTCAGTGAGACAAAAGATACTCCAAAAAAGTAATAATACTGAAAATTTTTGATGCACGCTGCTTTTCATTTTCTCATCTCAATGCTGAGTTTGCCTGCCAACATCTGTTTAACTATATGAAGCAACCAGGTCGACAAACCGGGTTTCTCAGAGAAACCTGGTTTATTCATTCACTCAGAACAATCATAATAAAGCGTTACTTTTATAATTATCGTAAGACTTCATTTAGCTAAACAACTAATTAAAACTATATTTAAGCTAAAGAAATATAGTGAATTTGTCAAGTTTTTTTTAAAATATTAACAAAACTTTACCTTGACTACGATATTAACTACAAAAATCACTTTGAATTAGAATCAAATTGAAACAAAGTGAGTGTTTGATGTTTCATTATAAAACAGTCATATATTTTAAAGCAAAATACCATTGAAAATAGGGGGTAGTTTCAAATAATTTCATAATAAGTATAAACAAATATTGACATTAAAAGATACTTTAAAAATCTAAACTTTATGTGTGATATTAATAATTGTTATTCATCATAATTTTAGTCTGGTATGATTTTATGCTTTTAATTACAAAAATGGCATAAAACTTGTAGTAACTTCAACAATTACTATATATTTTGAATATATTTATATTAATTACATAATTAATAGTAATTTGAACCAATTAAACAGTGTAAGATAATTCCAGCTATTAAAAATCCACTTCCTTTATCAAGTCTGATAACTTTGTTTAACCAGTAATTATTGGTTCATACAAATAACCAATTAATTAAGGGAAATGTAATATGAAATATTTTTGCCATTTCATCATTGTGGTTGTTATATTGAGTAGCTACAACTTAACAGCAGTTGCAGGATCAGAACAAGGGCACCGTGGGCCTCTTTATTTGTCGACAGCATGGAACTTATCAAAAGGTGATCTAACGTTTCATGGAAACTCACGGTTCTATTTCAATAATAAAACTTTTACTCACCAAGATGATCCTACTACAGCCGTTACGTTTTGGGATGTCCAGGGAGGAATCAACGTTTACTATGGACTTGGCAAACATTATCAAATTGGATTGTCTCAAATTTTATATCAGGATAATCACAAGCCAGGCAAAGGTTATAATCTTCCTGACGACTTATTTCTAAAAGCAAAGTTTGGGTCGTTTCTGGATAGACCCAATCCTTTTAAATTTGGTATCACGCTAATGACAAGAGTTCCAATTGCTAAAAATCATAACATTCAATTAGAGCCTTATTCAGCAGGTAGAGTGGAATTTGGTGTAATTGGTTTAGCATCCTTCTCTAAAGACTTGATATATCCTGAAGATGGACTTAATACACATTTAAATTTAGGTATTATTCATCATAATGATAATGGAAAGAAATTTGATGAATCAAATATTGAATATATTAATAAGAAAAACTCTTACGAAATCATTGGTGGTATGGCATTAATTTATCCGATATCAAAATTTGATTTTTCAATGGAGCTTTATGGCAATTACAATATATCAAAACCACCCCCTGCGGCTTACAGTCGGCATAATTATCTTTACTTCACTCCAGGAATAACTTATAAAACGTCTTATTGGTTGTCTTTGGCTTGCGGTTTTGACTTTCGACTTACAAAAAATAAATCTAATAAAAGTCATTTATTACCAAGCGGCATGACAAACGTTTTGCCAACTTATCCTACCTGGCGTGTTAACTTTAGTGTAAAAATAAATCTCATTTCAAGATTTCAAAGAAGATTTGAACAGAAGGAGCAGTTAGATTCAGTCACTTCGAAAAAAGGGGAAACCAATGTTTTTGAAGAAATCGCTGTGGAACGAAAAAAGGTTGAAAATGCAGAGCTTGAATTGGAAAAAATTAGAGATGAACGGAAACGAATGGATGAAATATTGATTCGACTTAGAAAAGCATTAGAGCTTAATGATAAAAAAGAGAAGAGTGAAAAGGATAAGAAAAAGAAATAAAGCACTGGTATCACGAACTGCAACTATTTGTTAAATTGGGAAATCGGATTGCAGCATTTAGAACTTCGCATCTCAGGGTTCCGATTTCCCATTTTTATTATTGGCACGAATCAGTGGATTTTATTTTAAACTTTTAGATAATTTTTAGGATAAATTGATATCCCAATGTTGAAGACATTCCCCCAACCAAATAATTTAATCATCTTGATATTAATTTGTCCATTAATCCTTTCAATCCTGCACTTGTTTTCGGTGTCCATCCAAAAGATTTCTGCCACACTTCAGAACTCTCCATGCAAAGATAGATAAATACATGCGGTGCAATATTTTTAAGCCATTGATACATCTTTCCAAACATTTCAATACGAATGGATTTAAAATAACGGAGTTTTCCATCCTTACCAGGAAAAAGCTCACCATAAACAATTTTGCTTTGAGGATGAGTTTGACGAATGATTTGATCAAGGTGAGGAGGATATCTCAATGCTCCCAGGCTAATCCACATTATATTTTCAGGTTTTATTAATTCAAATATTCTTTCCACAACATTCCTATAGTCTTCCTGCCACTCATTATAATAGATCAACGGATCGAAATGAAATGCTAATTTAAAACCTCTCTGTTGACATTGTTCGGCTGCTGTTAATCGTTCTTCCAGGGTTGGAGCAAATGATTCTTCATTCTCAATTATTTTATTTGTGTTTAATGACCAGGAAACTACAGTTCGTCCCTTATGGTTTACATCTATAAAATTTTCTATCTGGGTGGATTTTGTTTTTAATTCGATAATCGCATTTTCTTTATCAGCAAAGAAAGAAACTAGTTGTGAACTGAATCCAAGCAAATGATCTATACTGAGACTATCAGCCAATTCACCGGTACCGATTCGGAAAGATTTCTCAGGTTGGCTATTTAATTTTTCGGTCAACTCTGTAAACATATCTTCAATGTTGACATATACAATGATAAATGGGCTGTTAAAATAGCCCTGCAAAATACAATAACTACAATTGATATCACAATTATTCACCAGATTCAAGATTTGATAACCGCAGCAGATATAATTTCGAGTGCCAGGACACTTTTTTAAAAATTCACTCTTTTGGAAAGCCAGTACCAGCGGCTTATCAGTTGTATCATGTTGTTGGAGATTGATGGAGTACTGCGCCATGAATTTAGAAAGATCATCAAAAATTATTGGAGTAAGTCGTGGAAGTTTTTTCAGAATTCGTTGGGTTGCTGGATAATGAAGAATTCTTCTCTCGACAAATATTCTTTTTGGTTGGTATGGTTGAAACGACATAGTTTAGACCAGATTCTCTAAGTTATCAAATTGGTTTTGATCAGCGATAGAATTTAAAATCTCAACCACTTTCTTATATTCTGATTGATTTTTAAATTTAAATTCAATTGTATATTTTTCTCCTTCAAAAAATGGAGGGGGGCGTAGCATAATATTTGGGGGTAAATTTAACTGTTTTTTCAGAGTTTGAAATTTTTCATTCACTTCGGTAAATATTGGATATCTTATTTTTCTCAAAATTTCCTTTATGCGATCAATTTTTCTTGGAAGTGTAATTTTATTGTCTGACAAAACATCCTGAATTTCTATATTTTCCAAAATTTGAGTGTATGATTGACCAGTGATTTCTGATAACTCCTGGAATAAGCCTAAAAATTCTTTTTGTCTATTTTTTCCTAACCTTAACTTCTGAAAAAAATTAAAAATCGCTTGTCTTTCAAACGATTGCCTTTCAAGTAAAGCGATGGCTATATTAATTGAAATGAAGTCTTCTGCAACGGATATTTTTATATTATCTTCCAATAAAACTAATTTTAAATAGCGTTCAAGGACTACCTTATTCACGCCCAAATCAAGCAATGGAAGAATCTCAATTCTAACTTTCTCCTCTGAAAAATAGAACAAGTTAATTAACTTATGAATAACAACAGCTTTTTCGATGGAATTCAAATTTCGAGTCCCAATATTTTCATAGAGATTTAAAAGAAACAAATCAATATCTGGCTTTTCACTTTTCGCATAATAAACTTGAGCATCGAACAGATCTTTTTTAAGATGTCTTAGAGCCAGAATACGCTTCAATCCAGATACGATTCGAAAAGTATGATTTTCTTTTTGTTCCAGAATGGGAGGATGAATGAGACCAACCTTGTTAATTGAAGCAACTAATTGAAAAAGTGGGGATTCAAAGGTAAAGATGTAACTTCGATCATTAAAATCTATTTGATCGATATTAACTTTGATATATTCAGAACTGTTCATTTGTATGTTTTCCCCAATAATCCATTAATCCAAAACTCCATGTGCATTTTATTTTAGTACTCGCTTGTTCAGTTTAGTCATTTTTGAAACAAATCCCAACAACTTAATACCTAATAGCAATACCTATCTCTAATTGATAAATAAAAATTCCCCTCCTCCATTTTACCTCGCTTAAAACATCCATTTGCCAGGATAGTGCATTTTTTATGTAGCATGTCAATAGTAGCTTTTTTATCTTCAGTAGAAAGTAAATTTTCTTGCAATAGTTTTTCAAGTGCCTTCACACGAAAACGATCCATACCCCACACTTTTCGTGATAACTGATCCTCATGTCCACCATTTTTAATAATTAATGGTATATCAATGAAGGTGATGGGATAATGACTGCTAATTCGTAACCATAGATCATAATCCTCACAGACTAATAAATTTTCATCGAATAATCCAACTTTCTCAAAAACTTCTCGATGTATCATCACTGAAGAGGGACTGATTATGGAAAGCGGTAAACATTTTTGAAAGATCCATCCAGAGTGCTTTTTGTGAATTTTCTTTTGATTGACCCTAATACCACTGCGTATCCATATCTCGTCGGTGTAGCAGATTCTTATAGAAGAATCTTTTGTCATTAAGTCCACCTGGATTTGCAGCTTATTTTTAAACCATCGATCATCTGAATCGAGAAATGTGACCAGGTCAGCCTGTGCGTTGTTTATACCCAGATTTCTGGCAGCAGACGGTCCCTTGTTGGATTGAAAGAAATACTTAACTTTATCTCCATAACTGGTAACAATTTCACGTGTATTATCAGTCGAGCCATCATCTACAATCATCAATTCGAATTTTTTAAAAGTTTGACCCAGCACCGAATTAATGGCTCCGTTAAGCCATGACGCTCGATTGTAAGCTGGAATGATAATACTAACGAAAGGATTATTTTGTTCAGTGCTTCTTGACATGATATATTTAAGATATTGTATCTTTTTAGCTATTTGAAATAAAGAATAGAATAAACCGGGTTTCCTCAAGAAAGATGGTATATTTATTCGATTGATGGTTTTCCGCTGTCGCTGATTTTGAGTATTAGTGCTCAGTTTTATGTTGGCTAATTGGGTAAAGCGGTAATTGAGTTATTGCTACATGAGAAATTTGCTTATAAACTTGAAATATAAATATCTTGTACAAAACGAACGAATTATTTATTTTTGGGAATCATTCATATTTTATTTGTTATAGTTTTAATCGCTCATAAATTATGGCAAGTCACTTTGAAATTTGCTTCTTACAAAACTCCTCCAATCCATCAAAAACCGCTCTTGCTAACTTGTCCAGAAAAACCACGTCTGTTAAAAGCATTTCATCCTCTGGGTGTGACATGAAAGCGCCTTCCACCAGGACATTAAGCATGTCTGTCTGTCGGGTTACAAAATAGTCTGACTGCACTCTGCCGAAAGGAGTTAGTCCAATTTTTAATAAGTGCGGATAAATTGTCCAGGCAAGGGCTTGGTTTTGGGGAATTGTGAAATAAGTACTGGTACCTCGTATTGCTTCCGGATCAGAAGTTGCGCCAATCGAGTTATTATGAAGCCAGCAGAAAATGTGGGTGTTGGCCTGTCGAGCGATTTCGATGCGGTCAGCGAGAGTCATTGTAGTATCGGTTTGTCGGGTTAGAATTACCTTTGCTCCTGCTGAATCTAATAAAGCTGCTAATTTGTGCGTGTAAATCAAATTGACATCTTTTTCCATTAGTCCAGTTGGTCCAACGGCGCCAAATTCATTGCCGCCATGTCCCGCATCGAGCGTAAAAATCAATCCAGCAAGTGGACTTTGGGGAGGCTCTGCGATTTTAGGAGCACATCGAATTTCTAATACCATACGTCCCGACTCAAATCTAATCCGATGTCCCCATTGCTGAGATTGGTTTAAATCAACATATAATTTGAATACATCGGCGCTGGGTTGCGCCCAGCGGATCATTTTAATCGTGGTGTCCATACCTGGATACGTGGTCCATTGGGAAAGCAAGTGGGCACCATAAACTGTTAACTCAAGCATTGCCGGCTTAACTGTTTGTCGAATTTGATAGGGACATGCAGTGTGCACACTCATATTTAATTTAATCCAATCTTTGTCAAAGCTTATGGAAGGAAGACTAATGCTGGTTTTGGGAATTGGTGTCCCGGTAGGTAATACATCCACATCAGAACAAGCCACATAAGCATATTCATTTTCGGTCAATTGAATTTTATAATGATTCCCCCTTTGACCATGCAAAAGTAATCGGACTCCTGCCGATAAAATGCTCATAACGCCAAATCCATAGGGAGAAGTTTTCATATAAGTGTCTTTATTCGTTTCGCCAATTAAAGGTATAGCATCTGGATATACCGTAATCCGTCCCATTGATTCCGCTTTTCTCTTCCGACCATCCACTCCTTTTAATTCAAATTTTACTGGTTTTGCTTTTATTAACTTTTTGGACTTAAGTCTGTAGGTGCCAGCATAAATCCCTTGCATACCACTTGCTTCACCTGGCTTCAATTCTGTCATCATTATATTTTTGCAAAGCTTATCAATACTAAATTTTGCTTTTCCACCGGGGCTGCCTTTAAAACGAACTTCAATGATGTCACCAGAAATTAAGACAATATCTTGAGCTGGCCACATAATTCGTGAATCGATTTCAGCAGGACGTGTGGGGCTCACGGGAATAGGAGGCTGACGATAGATATGTAAAATTGATTGCTTTTCTTCAATTGAATCTGATGCCGTGATAATAATCTCATTCTCCCTCAAATTTAAATTTACACGATAAACAAAGGCACCAGATTGATAAACTCGGATGCTGTCATCATTGATAGTGACTGTTGCACCGGGTCGAGTGCAGCCTGCAATTCGTATTTTTGAATAGGATACTGTGTCGCCATCTGCAGGGAATCTGATTTGAAGTAGAGGTTTCTTTTCTTGAGAAAAAACAAAGTTAGCAAATAGAAAGAATATAGGGATCAAGATATATCTTAATTTAATCATTGGAATGCTGTTCCAACGTTTTTCCATTTCATAACAATTAGTCAGTTAATTGTGATCATTCTAAAATAACCAATATAAAATCCGACCACAACCTTCACAATAAATAACATTAGCATCTGTCCGACCTATAGCGGACATAGAAGTTGGAAGCTTGATGAAACACCCAAGACAGGTGTTATCTTCTTTGACTGGAACGATAGCACGTTTGTAGCGTTTTTTTAATTTTTCGTAGCTGTATAAGAGTGGTTTGTTAATTTTAGAAGCAAGTTCTTCGCGAGCATTAATGAGTTCTTCTTCCCTTTCAGCACTAAACCCAAGACGTTTCACTTCAGAGATTTCTTCGATCATCATATCTAAATCCTGAAGCGCAACTAAAAGGTCCAATTCATTCTTCCTTGTCAAGATTTTACCCCTTCGAAATTACTTCAATAAAATCTTCAAATGTTTCAGCAGACATTAATTTACCCCGGTTCTTAGCTTTATTTAATATTTCGACCATTTTGCCAAGAATAGGAAGATACATGTTTCTTTCATCTTGCGGGGGTGCGATAATCATGAAGATGAGGTTAACTGGTTTTCCATCAATGGAGTCATAATTTATTCCTTCTTTGGATTTCCCAAAAGCAATCATTATTTCAGAAGCTGAAGTGGTGCGACCATGAGGGATTGCAATTCCTTTTCCAATTCCCGTACTACCTAAGATCTCACGTTGTCTGAGCATCTCCAGTACGATGTCGCTATTTTTTAAATACTTAACTCTAACAAACTGATCGACAATTTCTTTAAGTAGTTCATCTTTTGTTTTGGCTTGTAAGTGAGGTAAGAATAATTGCTCATCGAAATAGGTTTTTAAATCTTCATTATCCATACAGATTGCCCTTACAATTAATTAGTTTAATAGTCTACCCCCTCTTCAATAATTTTTCTTAATGCTGGACGAATATAAATATGGTTTAAATCCATTAATTTCAATTCATCAACAATGAGCTTGATTTTATTTTCAAGTGATAATTTGTTATTGATAATAAATACGCTTTTATCAGGCATACGACATAATCCACCCGAAAAATCACCCTTTTCGTAACGGAGATCAATGGATAAATTTTGAATAAGGGTCTCAAATCCTTGAAGTAAATTTTGAAGGTTCATATTTTCCTATAAATATTGATTCAAATTTTTTCGTTTCATAGCGTCCACTAGGTCTTTAACATGTTGCGCCATATCTCTGCGACAGATTAAAAGAGCATCATCAGTTTCTACAATAATTAAATTTTCGATTCCTAATGTGGCAATAAATCGATTTGGTGAATCAATAAAACATCCTTTAGTGTCCTTAGTAAAATGATTACCGATAACCACATTATTGTCATCGTCCTGAGCAGATATTTTGTAAACTTCTTCCCAACTGCCAACATCATTCCAATCAAATTCGCCTTTCAATACATAAACATTGTCTGATTGTTCCATTACACCATAATCTATCGAAATGCTTTTTATCTGACAATATACTTTTTTTATCGCCTCATCCTCGGATTTTGTTCCTAAATATTTTTCAATTTCCATTAGACCATCGTATAACTCAGGTAGAGATTCCTCGATTTCTTTTAAAATAGTTCGTACTTTCCAGATAAACATACCGCTATTCCACAGGAAATCTCCACTATTTAAAAAGCGTTGGGCAGTCGTCAAATCAGGTTTTTCGGCAAATGTTTTAACCCTAAAAACATCAAGATTATTCACTTCATCAATCGTTCCGTTAACTTGAATATAGCCATAACCAGTAGAAGGATATGTAGGATGAATGCCAATTGTTACGAGACAATCGTATCTCGAAGCTATCACTTCTGCTGCAGAGAGAACATTACGGAATTGAAATTCATTTTTAATCCGGTGATCAGCCGGGAGAACTGTCATCACTGCTTCAGGGTCTTTTTGTTTTAGAATAATAGCTGCCAATCCAATACAGGGCGCAGTGTTTTTTCCTTTAGGCTCGATGATTAGATTTTCAGGTTTTAGAAATTGAAGCTGGTTTTTTATCTCATCGATTTGCGTCTCAGTTGTAACCACATAAATCTGATTTTGAGGGACTAATTTGTCCAAACGCCCCACTGTCGCCTGAATCATGGTTTTGTCATCAAGTATATTCAATAATTGCTTGGGTCTTTTAAATCTGCTACGAGGCCAAAACCTTGTGCCAACACCACCAGCCATAATCACCACATACATTGTCATACCTCCATCATATTATGGGAGTAAGATTAAATATTTAAATTTTTTGCACCTTAAAAAAAGTAAACCCATAAATCCAAACTGTGAAAGTTTTCTAATCTTTCTCCCTAAACATAACTATTCTAAATTTTCAACATACATATACGCTCAAGCTTTGTACATTGCAAAAAAATGCCCCTGATAATCTGAAATTAAATTTACCAGCGGCAGTTAGACTTTTTAATTAAAAATAACAGACATAACACCCTGTTTTACAAAGTTACTAATTTCAATACACAGCGCTTGTTGAAAATTCCTCCTCTTGGAGGTAGACCCTATTGATTTGCCCAATGAACATACAAGATAAAAAATTTTAATCAAAAAATCAAGTGATTTATTAAGAAAAAAGTGTAATTTTAATATGTTTATGTCATACAAAAAAATGTCCATTACCCCCTTTTAATCATTATATTTTTTTTCACATTGGATATGAATTTAACTGTTCAGATTTTAAATAGGTCAAAATATTTTTAAATAAAAGTCGGATAATTATTTGATAAATAAATTTTCGCTCTAAAAATGAATGGTAAGATGAAAATTTAGTAACAACGAAATCCTACAACAACATCAACTATATCTTCTATTCACCAACATATTAAAACTTCACTCAGCATATAATTAGAGTTCATTCGCTCCAAATAGTTGATATATACGATCCTTATTATCAGCGATGAAGATTTCAGCAGGTCTAATCGGGTGCGGAGAATTTTGTGTTCTTTATTATAACTTACAGCAATCGTGCCAATTTTCGATGAAATAAAAGGAGTGATGATGGTTGATCCATTCCAAATTGCGTAGTTGAAGCCAAGCTTGCGCAGGGGCCAAAAAGTAATACTTTCGCTTGAATAATATGGAGTCGAATATCGATCATAATAAATTCGAAATTTTGGGATATACAATCCCAATCCTTTGGAGTTCACCCCACCATGGATATTCAAATCAAAATATCTAAATTTATTTCTTAAAACAACCTTTTCCATTTTCCACTGCAGAAAATTGATTTTCCTTTTTCTTAAGTGTTTGTTGGTCTCTTCGGAAAGTATATTTACCACACCTCCAGCTAAAGCCGTATAAATCACCTCTGTTTTTTTACTTTCAGGAAATTTTTGACAAATTTCAACCAGGTCACTCATTGATTCGTAGCCGTTAATTTTTCTGTAATCGAACATTCGAACCAACTTTCGCATATCTTTGATTATTCGATATCCATCACGAAAATAAGGATGCACTGGATGAAAATGATGACTTTTATCGATTCTGAATTTAGGTTTAAGAAGCGAGCTATCAGGTTTCATGCTTATAACAGGAACAGACGCCGTGTCAGGAATAATATCATCTGTTGATGAAGAGAAGTCTGGATCGTCAAAGGTAAATAAATTTTGGGGGAAAATAAAAAGTTCTAGGAAAATAATTGCCAGACTACAGCTAAAAATCAATATTGATCCGACTTTATTCAGTCGAATTATAATATTGTTAATTCTACCATGAACCAATTTTTCTTTATTTTTTTTCAGAGTATAAAGCATAGCGCAGTGAACTGCAAATTTCAAATACAAAATTACAAACAAAAAAAGTTTTGTCAAAAAAACAATAATACTGGATTCTCGATACTTGATTTTAAGGCGTCAAGCATCTTTTATTAATACCCAAAAATCCTGGGCAGCACCAAACTAAGCCAGGGGATATAAGTCACCAACATTAATACCAAAATCATGATCATATAAAATGGAATCAATGCCCGGGACATACTGGCGATGTTTGTGTTTCCAATTCCACAGCCAACAAAAAGTACCGAACCAACAGGTGGCGTACATAATCCGATACAAAGATTTAGGACTAACATGATTCCGAAATGTAGTGGTGTAATGCCGAGCTGAACAACCACAGGTAAAAATATGGGAGTAAAAATCAACACTGCCGGCGTCATGTCCATAAATGTTCCTACAATTAAAAGAATGATATTGATGATCAATAGGATAACAAATTTGCTGTCTGTAAGAGCAATGAGAGTGGCGCTGATATTTTGCGGGATATTTTCATAAGACAGAATCCAGGACATACCTGATGACGTTCCAATCAGTAACATGACAATAGCGGTGGTTTCAACCGTCTTTAATAAAATCCCCGGTAATTCTTTGATTTTCACTTCACGATAAATAACGACCGAAAGCAACAGGGAATACAGCACTGCCACAGCGCTGGCTTCAGTTGCAGTGAAGAATCCAGCAATAATTCCACCGATAACAATAACGACAAGCAGTAGACTGGGAATGGCATCCAATAGTTTCTTAATTCCTTCCCCAACACCAACTCTTTCTCCCACCGGATATTTTTTCATCATCGCAATGATTGCCGCTACCCCAATTAATCCCAAGCCAAGCAGGATACCTGGAAGATACCCGGCAATAAACAGGGCTGCGATGGAAACGCCCCCGCTTGCTAAAGAATAGACGATCAATACATTCGATGGCGGAATTAATAGTCCTGTGGTTGATCCCGTAACCGTGATGGCTGTGTTAAAGTTTTTATCATATCCTTCTTTGTTCATCATGGGAATCATAAATCCACCGATGGCTGAAGTTGCTGCTACAGCAGAACCAGAAATCGCTCCGAAGAACATGCACGCTAGAACGTTCACATAAGCCAGCCCGCCTGGTAGCATGCCGACAATCACTTTGGCAAAATCAATTAATCGTCTGGCGATACCACCCTTGCCCATCAGTTGTCCCGAAAGAATGAAAAACGGTATCGCAAGCAAGGCAAAGCTATTGATTCCTGTTGCCATCCTTTGTGCAACTGTTGTGACAGCGGGCATTGGGGCAATCGTAAAAAACATCGTTAAAATTGTAGAGATTCCAATACTAAACGCAATCGGCACATTCATGGCCAGAAGAATAACAAAGCTAACAAGCAAAACGAGAACTGAACTATCCATGAATTAAACTCCTGTTAGACAAAGAAAGTGAGGAAAAAGCTGTACAACGCACATAAGTTGAAATTTATTATACTCATTAAGGCTAAGAATTTCATAGTTGATGTCATTCCTGCGTATGCAGGAATCTCCTTAATAACAAATAGTTAGGAGATGCCTGTATTCACAGGCATGACATG
>Ga0209427_10001254_pt1 | contig 28936 bp, 20 predicted proteins | sample DeeMarSWOR136_30_FD_187465 | JGI IMG/M metagenome (GOLD analysis project Ga0209427, IMG submission 187465) | Marine sediment microbial communities from White Oak River estuary, North Carolina - WOR-1-36_30 (SPAdes) (version 2) | ecosystem: Environmental > Aquatic > Marine > Intertidal zone >...
AAAAAACTCCTCACGTCGCCACCCCGCGTTTAGTGCAACAAGGTTTTCGAGACGGTAAAACGTCTCGAAAAGCCATTATTAAATTCAATGAAAGTCTTCAATGACATAGCTAGATTCACGATGTCCATTATAATGCATCGTGAAGTCGAACGGCTGTTCAGATAACACATTCGCCGTTATGGGAAATCCCTAGTAAAATAGCTAGCATCTATGCAGCACTCCGTATTCTCAACTGGACATGATCGAATCCGTTCATGCCTTGATCTATTCTTCCGCTGCTTGTCGTGTGGCGATGGGTACGTACCCTGCCTCCAAGCCCGGCGGCGGGGTTACAATCAAGGCCGGGTCGACATCCGCCAGTTTGCCAATCGCCGGTGGTGCCAGGTAGTCGCGGTCTTTTTTCCAGTTCCGGTGGAGTTTTTCCACCCGCACCTGCAGACTCTCCCGCTCTTTGTCCGTTAAATCGGCGTTGAGTAATGCAGGCTGGTCGGCGAATCGATACCAGTAGTACGTCACCACGCTACCGTCCCCCGGACGCGCCTGGAAAGGTCCTGCCACGGGGCCGGGCTTCTTCCAGCAGCTCTGCAGCTCGTCAGGAGTGACGTAGGGCTCTGAGGGGCGGCCGGTGGGCCGAGAAAAGCTGACCTCGGTTAGCCCTGTTTCAGCGGGAACGTCCTGGGGTTGTACCGGGATCCACTTAGCTTTTTTGCCGTCTTTGGTCAGGCGATAATATTCGGGTAGCGTGGCCAGTGGGCCGTCTTTGGTGTCTTTTCTCGTAACCAGTTCGTAGTCCCACCCGTACCCAAATGTGCTTGGATCAGGCGCGAAAGGGGTAGCAAAGGAACTCCAGGCAATAGGGGCTCTTTCTTCTCTGGGGGTTCGCGGCTTGTAGATTTTCCATGTTGCTCCCCCTCTTCCTGGGAAGGTGTGCGTGACTGCGGCGCGTTGGTCGATAGCGCCGTCGGCGGGGGGGCCGCCCTCGAACCAGGCCTGGACGGCATCCCAGAGTGCCTTTTTGTTGTAGGCGGTAACGCGGTGGACGACCACCGAATCGCCCTTTGGCCCTCGGGGGAACGAGGTCGGGGCTATTCGGGCGTACGTATCCCCCTTCGAGTCAACGGCCTGGACGCTGGGGACGTACTGGGTTTCCATCTGCAGAGCCCTATTGGGATTGGAGGGACGGCTATCCAGAAACATGCCAGCCAGGTTTGGATCGTCCACAGTGGCGCGGGAAAAGAAATAGGGGGTGAAGAAAGCAACCGGGCCTTTGAAGTTTCGCGTGTTCAGGAACAGGGTCCAACAGTTATTTCCTGTAGGAACGTTTTTCCCGGCGGTGGTGGATTTGGCCGTGGTCAGCGGAAGCGGCAGGTACCCGTAGCCGAACAGTTCACCGCAGGTGCCCTGTTTCAGATTCAGGCCATCGGGGGGCCACACCACCCAGGGACTGAGTTGTGCCACGCCGTACTTGCCTTTCGGCTGATTCCAGTCCCTTCCTTTGCCGGCCCCGGGTCCGTTGGCCCATGCAACAAAATTCAGCGCCACCCCGCCCATAATGAACTTCGGTGTTTCCGTGGCAAACCGCGTGTCACGCCACCAGCCCAGGCCGCCCTCGATATCGGAATACAGTTTGTCAGGCTCGGGACCGTCATACTGAGCGTGCATCCAGGTGCCGAACAGACCTGTTTGAAAACGATTCCCCGGATATTCCTGCAACAAAGGCCAGGCTGCGACATACATGGAGAATCCGGCGTTATACGTCTGTTCAACTCTATCGTTGGGCACGAGCAGGTATCCGGCCATCTCGCCTTTCTGAATCTGACTGGGGGCGCCGATCAGCGGCGCCAGCGGCAAGACGAACACGAGGGCCAGGCAGCAAGTGAAAAACGTAAAAAACCTTTTTTTCAACATAAGGGAACCTCCGGCGACTATTTCTTTTATTTATTTGCAGCGTCTAACGTACAACTCTAAAAGCATACAGCAGACAATGGACGTCTGTCAAGCAGGATTTTCGCCACTGGTTTGAGTGGTCTCCATAAGCTCCATATTTATGTGCTTATAAAGCACTTTTCTGGCCCTTTTCAATTCCTTTGTGTTCCCTCGTCCACACAGGTTTTTAGTACGATATACGACATACGATATACTACATGCGGACCCTGTGGCAGAGAGTTGTCGTTGAAATATTCGGCAGTGGAGCGTAACCGGCATTTTTACCATCAACATCCTGCCCCTCGGATACGCCGTTATATTAAATGTTGAGGATTTACGTATTTTATTTGGTCTTGCTTGAAGTTGAATATCGAGTTGACAAAAAAAGCCGGGTGGTGAGCCCGGCTTGAACCGACAAATAATTCCCGCCTCTTCCTATTAAAGTCTATTCACCCAGCAGTCTGCAGCAGAAGCCCCATCCTAACCCATGATTCTGGATCTTGAGTACAAGCTGGTTCATCCCTTTCTTGAAGGTCACAGGAACTCTATCGTTATCGACAACGAGACTGCGGGACGCCCAATTCTCATGCACAAGCTCACCATTCAACCAAACCTTCACCGCATCATCAGAACCAATGCCCAAGACGGCGGATTTTTCCTCGGGCTTATTGATCTGCGCACAGCATCCTGAGTACTTCGCGTTTGGCTTGATTGAATTGCCGGAATCCGATCGTCTCGACAAAATCGTCGCAAACGAAGACATACTGGGTCTCGACCATGCGCAATGGCGCGTCTTCATTGTTACCAGTCAAAGCTGCCAGACGGGCCAGTCCTGCTTCATCCCCTTTGGCCTGTAGCCGCTGCTGTAGCATGTGGTAGTAAGCTGCGTCTTCATTGCCGTCCCGCAAACCATGCCAGGTTGGGGAGTGAATCATGCGTTCGGTCTCTTCATCATACCATACGATCTGGTCTTTGGAATTCCCCCACCAATAAGTCCACCAGGAGTAGCCGTGGGCGCCGATGGCGCGGGCCCGCCAAGCCGTGGCTCGCCCCTCTTCATAGGGCTTGCTATAATTTCCGGAATTCGCATACCATATTTGGTCACCCTCATCCAACTGGACAGTGACTTTCCCCGCCTTATGCATGAGTGCCACAAAATCCTGTACATTAAAATAACTCATATACCAGGAGTCACTTTGAGCATTTAACTGGTTCAAATACGTTGCGTTTCTTGTGAAACGATCAACGTTATCCGTATAGGTACGATACCCGATCTTTTGGTAACGACGAGCAGTTTGCACATAGTCCGGGATCGTCTCAGGGCTGGGTGACTCGTCGATTCTGGCCCAGGTTTCGGTCATACCACGACTCAGGACATAGTCTCGGAACTGGCTGTACAACCACATGAGTGTCTTCCAACTTATTTCATCAGAACAGACAATATCGTTTCCCAGAACACCTTTGGCAAACGCGCGTTCATGTTCGGTGACGTACAGGCGTACATTTATTTCCAAATGGGTCATGCCGTGCTTTACAGAACCTGCAATCCAGGGATCGAAGAATGAAAAGTCAAGATCCGGCAGGTTGTTGATGTCAATGCTACCAGCCTGGCCTGCGGTCTGTAGCGTTTGATCTGTTCCTGTTATCTTTACTTGTGATAGGACATTGGCTGGATTATATGTATAGATCCAATCACAAACCGTATTGCGTAACATTGCAAGATCATCGAGAAAAACCTCCAAACGCTTGCGTGTCTCTGGCTGGTAGTTGGCCCCTCCGGAGAGGTTAACTACGCATGTAAAGGGCTTTATTCTCATGGTGCGCTCTTGGGGCAAAGCCACATCATGGATGGTCACGGTACCGGGAATCCTCAGTTTGGTTCCGCGGCCGGACGATAGACAGACTGTCAGTTCATAAGCGCCGGGATCGTGTTTACCGGAATCCACCTCCAGCCAGATCCGAGTGGGATTGGCCAAGCCCACCGACGTCTGAGTGCCTGCGTGGAGTTTATAGTCCTTTTCAATCCAAGGCGTACAGAGCGCCGCGCCAGGCCCCGAAACGCTGACAGACACTGTGTCCAACTCTGACAAGCCAACGAGCTTGACCGGCGCAAGATCGCGTTCATTGCGTCCGAGATCCACCTCCAGCTTTTTCAATCTGGGGTGAGGTTCAGGCCCGTTGCCCTGCACAGCCACAAACCCCCTGGCTCGTTCTTCTGTTGTAGGCTCATATTCTACCTTGGTCATTTCACCTGAAGCAGGTTTCGAGTCACCAAACATTCTGCAGATCATCCATCTTCCCGGTTGACCGGAAACAGGTACCACGTACACCTTCATATCGGTTTCGTAGTATTGTCCGCCAAACTCGATGATTAGTTTGCACGAGCAGATCATTAGATTCGAATCGGGGTCAGGATCGCGGTGTACCGGCCCAACTGAGATAAGTTTCTTGAGCACATTTCCACTTAACAGTTTTTCGATAAAAAAGCCAGGTACTCCTAAATACAATTGTCCAACCTTGTTGAAATCCTTGGCGACAAATGCCTGCAGAACCTGTGAAATTAATTCTTTGGTAATTTCCTCGTCAGTCATATCACCCTGAGCCAATCCAACTTCTTTGCCCGATTGGTCTATCATAATCACATTATCCGGCAGATCTCCCTTAAGATTGAACATCTGTGGATCGATCTGTTGGTTGTAATCGGAGAATTCCGTCGTCCGTTCGTGTTCATACCGGCCGCCCCGCATCTCAAATTTCTCTTCCTTTTCGACCAATCGGGTGGCCTGGTCGATGTACAGCACCTTCTTCCAGTTGGCCGACCGACTTTCAGCAGGATAAGTCACGACGAGAACAATAGGCTCATTCTTTTGGTCCGGCTCATTTACATCCAATATTATCTCGCCGTCTCTGGCTTGCCGGCTCAACTCCTCGCATATCAGCTTTGGGTCAACGTCAGATCGCATCCATTGCAGCAACGCACCGGTAAGAACTGGTTTACCTGACCTTCTAAAACACAAGTTGAGGTTCGGCAGCCAGGTATGTGATCCATCGCCGTCATTTACAAGGGTAAGCGGTCCTAATGGTTTATCGGTTGTGAACCAGTCGAGATGAACTCTGAATCGCGCGCGTTTTCCATCTTCATCATACTCTACCCAGGACTCTGAGTCCAATTTCATACCAGCGATCGTGTTAAATGCCTTGACGTGAAGGTAGCGAACCGATCTGTATGCCTCGATAGTGTCGTCCAAAGCGTACGCCGGGGCCACAAGGCTTTTCGGTATTTGCAGACACAAGTACGTTGCCAGTACTACCATTGCCGCAGCAGCAAATTGTGCTCTTCTACTTTTCATAATTGTTCTCCATGTATATTTATCAGAGCTGCTTGCCTGTTTTCGGCTTCTCTGAATCTTTAGTGCTTCATCGAGCACCCTGCTTCGCATCTCTGATCTTGGATTCACATTGAATTTTCTAACACTATTTTTTATATCTTTAAGCGATTTCATTTTGTCATCTGGCTGTTTAATAGTGATCTTAATTTATCCAGGCCGTAACGATATCGGCTTCGGACTGTATTTACAGAAGTACCTCTTAATTCTGCTATTTGTGTAAACTTCAGATTTCCCTGCAGGTGAAGGACAACAACTTCTCTTTGCTCATAGGGTACCTGTGATATAGCCTGGTTCAGTATGGTCGTTTCTTCTTTCTGGATTGCCAGTAAATCCGGTCCCGGAGCAGCTGATTCAATTGCATTGTCATCATCTAATGCTATCGGCTCCAGTTGTCCTCTCTTGATCCTGTTACGGGCAAGGTTGGCGACACATGTTGCTAAATACCCTTTTAAATTACCATTGAGTTTTATCTGGTCAGCCGACGTTACAAACGAGATGAAGAAGTCGTGGAGCACATCTTCAGCGGCATGTGTACTATTCAAAAGAGCAGTCGCAACCGTTATCAAGTAGCTCTCGTATTTATCATAGATTCTCTCGAGAGCCTCGCTTGAACCGCGCTTGAATTTCCATAAGAGCAACTTGTCTTCGAGCATTTACACCTCGACGGCTTTACTAAGGATGATCATCCTTCATTAAACATACAATTGAGATGGCTGTTTCAGTCTAATTATTTTGAAATTTCGGAGATTTTAGCGAATTTCAGGCCAAGAAGCACGAAAAGGCTCCGTGTGATACTTTGATTCGTTGGTGGAATCTATAAATCTACAACCATGATTGCTGGGCAGTGCTGAATTCGTCGCTCGTGCCTCGTAAATCGTGTTTCCTACAAAAGACATGACTTGCGTTTTCTTGTATCATCTCGTAATGTAGGCCGAAAGGCGTGGATGGCTCGACCTGTTTCATCGAAAAGGAGTAAGACCATGAAACACGCGAAGTATCAGCTAAGCTGTGGGCTGGCGGTTGCGATTTTGATTTTCGGTTTCACAACCTGTTCGGGACGAAGGGAGGCCAACGTACAAATGAAAAGAGAGCATATTATCGTCGACCGGCTCCAACGCGCTGAAAGCTATTATCACATGCACCCGGCGTTCGAAAAAGCCTTTGCATTCCTAAGCCAAAATGCGTTGGCCGAGCTGCCGGTCGGCCGGCATGAAATCGACGGCGACCGCATGTTCTGTATAATCAGCAAAGGCCCGGGCCGTACTCGCGCTGAAGCAAAACTGGAAGCACATCGCAAGTACATTGATATCCAGTATGTCATCGCTGGCACGGACGAAATGGGCTACAGGCCAACCGCCGCCTGCACGTTGTCGGATACAAGCTACGATGCCGATAAGGACATCGAGTTTTTCAAGGACGAGCCCAAAAGCTGGACGCAGGTGCCGCCCGGCTCATTCGTCATCTTCTTCCCCGAGGACGCTCATGCCCCTCTGGTAGGTAGCGAAGAAATGCACAAAGCCGTGTTGAAGATCGCAGCCGAATAATACAAAGACGCCGTCCAAGAGACCAAAACCCAACGAGGGACTAAGGACATTCACGCCACAGGATGTTAACCAATTGCCCAACGGGGTAAATTATTTCTTTGTAATATCCGTTCGTTTGTGATACTCTCTGCCCCGTGAGACATTAAAAGACCGTCTCACGGGCTAAACGCGGAATGGTGAATTTGGGATCTGACTGTTTGATCTAAGATAAGGACAACCGGGGTGACTGTCACCATTTTCCAGAGACAAGAATGACCAAGAATTCTAAAATAGAATGGACTGAATCCACTTGGAACCCGGTTAGCGGTTGTACGAAGATCAGCGCAGGGTGCGAGAACTGCTACGCTGAGCGCATCGCTTTACGTTTGAAAGCTGCAGGCAGCCCCAACTATGCGAATGGTTTTTATGTTACGGTGCACCCTCACGTCCTCAATATGCCTCTACGCTGGAGGCGGCCTCATACAATTTTTGTAAATTCTATGAGTGACCTTTTTCACAGGGACATTCCCATTAGCTTCATCTCGAAAGTCTTTGACGTTATGTGCCAGGCATCTCACCATCGATTTCAGGCATTGACCAAGCGTTCTCACCGTCTATTACAGCTAAGTCCGAATCTTCCTTGGCCAGAGAACGTATGGATGGGTGTTACTGTTGAAAACGCCGACTACACTTTCCGTATAGACCACCTGCGACAAACAGGTGCGGCAATAAAATTCATCTCTTTCGAGCCACTCTTGAGTCCAGTTCCAAATATTGATCTCCAAGGCATCCATTGGGTCATTGTGGGCGGCGAATCTGGCCCTAACGCAAGACAGATGCAACCTGAATGGGCTCTTGACATACGCGATCAGTGTCGTATCGCAGGTGTTCCCTTCTTCTTTAAACAGTGGGGCGGAATCAATAAGAAGAAAAATGGGCGCGTACTTGAAGGCCGCACATGGGACCAAATGCCGGTCAAACCGAAAACCAAGATGCGGAGGCAGAACCATCGGTCACAAGGCAGACAAGTCATTTTTCAAGAGCAAGCGGCAATGGTCTAAAAGAAAAGACACCATTCTCGAGTGTTACCTACCGCCTTACCTTGCAAAGATAGCTACTCAGAGAGCGCCTATTTTTGTCGTTGATGCTTTCGCTGGGCCCGGCGAATTCGCCGACGGCGAACCGGGATCCCCTCTAATTATCTGCGAGAGTATCCAAAACGCCTTGTCAAAAGGTCTTCCTGTGCCGGTATCCGCTTTTTGCATAGAAGCCCACAAAGAACTCTTCTCTCAATTAAGGAGACTGATTGGGCAATTTCCATTTGCTGAAGCCAAGTATGGAAAATTTGGTGACTATATCAAGGAGATTCAAAAAAGGGCCAGGGATCACAGCGTCTTCCTCTATGTCGATCCTTGGACTGTTGAAGGGCTCGACTGGAACCGCATGGACCGCATTTTTCAACACCTGAGTATTTCCAACATGAGCATTGAGATACTATTGAACTTCAATGCTCCAAGTTTTGTCCGAAGAGGCTTGGCAGCTCTAAAACTTGCTGTCCCTCAATCTAATCCCAAAATAGAAGATACCGAAGAAATTGATGCGGCGATTGCAACACCTCCCTCAATTGCCCGACTAAACAAGGTCGTAGGTGGTGATTGGTGGCAGAATATTGCCAAATCCTCGGCGAGCTTTCCGCAGAAAGTCCAGAATGTGACAGATGCTGTTTGCAAACGATTGAGAACAAGATTTCAAGAAGTCTGTCAACATGCAATTAAGGCATTGCCACATCATGTTGTTCCAAAATACTACTTGATATTCGGCTCCCGTCATGCTGACGCGTTGATTTTGATGAACGATGAAATGGTCAAAAGCCTGCGAACATTCGCTGAACTCGCAAAACCCAAAGATCCTACCCTGTTCGAAATGCGACCTAACGAGTTAGTCCCTGACGTTGAAAAGATACCTCCAATCATACTCAAGCACGCTTCACAGCCCACGGAACGAGGCGTCGTAATCCTGAATGTAATCCGAGAATGCTTTGGTCGCTTCGCCCGCAAAGAAATACGTGGTTGCGTAGAGCAACTGCTAAGGGACGGTAAGCTCCGTTCTGAGACTGGCAAGATTAGAATCAACGACCAGGTCAAAATCTTCGCTGTCACATAGTGGCAGTTCCAGAAAATGGCCTCTGGCCCCCACCATTCCAACTTTTGTGCAGCAAGTGTTACACTACAAGGCTTTCACAATTCCGGGCGAGGAGAAAATTAAAGGCGTCAGGCAGTCGGAGAGGTTGCGCAGCTTTTGTCAAAGAGGCGATGTTTAACTATTGTCAGTTACCTGATGAATCCCTAATATAATCAATCTGTGAGAAAGCTGTTTCACTAAGAGCGATAAAGGAGAATCACAGATGGTTTATTTCAAACATGTTGTCGCCTATATGGCATTGGTCGTCGTTGCCTGCTCATCCTGCAGTCAACTCACATCCAGCAGAACGCCCGAACCGGCTTATGGATGGTCGTCAGGCTACGTCGAGGCCAACGGCATTCGCCTGCGTTATTATCGAACAGGCGGGGCACTACCGGCTCTTGTACTATCGCACGGCTACACAGACAACGGCCTGTCTTGGACCGGCTTGGCTCGTGCACTGCAAAAAGAGTATGACGTTATTATGTACGATTTACGGGGTCACGGCCTGTCCGATGCGCCCCAGACCGGATATGGCATGGACGATCAGGTCGCAGACCTTCTCGGCCTGATCGAAGCTCTAAAGCTGCAACGCCCCATCATCATCGGCCATTCGCTGGGCGGCAGTATCGCAGCAGCCTTTGCCGCTAAACATCCGAATCTTCCGCACAAGGTCGTTCTTGTGGATCCGCCCGGACTGGTTATTCCGGTGCTCAGAGGCACCATAGAAAAGAGGCGGGCGAAAGGCTGGTATCGGCAGGATATCGACTATCTTCGAGGCCTGAGCCGCCAATTTGCACAAGAGATAGAGGCTCTGAGCGAAGAAAGCCTTGACTTTCACTGGTTGAGAAGGATAATGACCGTGAACTTTTATAAGCCCGAGGCGTATTTTAGCTGGTCGGGTGCACACGTTCTTTAGATATTGGGGCGTGCATCCTGCGTTCTTGCAGCAGATAGGGCCGAAGGACCAAACCATTAACAATGAGGCTGAAACCTAAGCAATCCTACATTCGCTCGCTGAGTCTTATAATTTGTCTGTCTATCACGATTAGCAGCTTAGGGCCGGCCATCTTGTGTATAGGCGAGAAAGGTCACATCGCCATAGAGGCTATACGCAGTAGATGCTGTCAGAGTTTTGCCGCTGGTGCCAACCAAAGCGCCTCCATTCGTGCCGACCAGCATAGTCTATTGAGCGATGACGACGATTGTGGTTCATGCGTGGACATTCCGTTGTCTGCAGGGTTTTCTGTGACGCCCGATAATATTAAGAAAGTAAGTTCCACCCTCTTACCCCTCACAATGACTTGCCCTTGGGCCATCAAGTGCTCTGATCCTTCTGAATTTCAGTCAGCTTCAGAATTCTTCATACGAACTCACTATTTTACGCCACTTCGCTCAGTAATCCTCTTGATCTAATCTTAAGCAACATCCAGCTCGTTCTGTTTGTGTTTCATCCCTAAGTTTGTGGCTATTTGTGCCTCCCAGCGGGATCTACCCGCAGTGGGCCAAATCCGTAATTTCTATGTTTTTGGGTGAAGGTTATGTTTACGAAACTCGTGTGGAGTTTAAAAATCTTGTCGTTAGTCGTTATTTCCGGATGTACCCACTATAGTGACCAAGATGTGTGGGTCGGCCAGGTCCCGTTAGGACAGGAATTTCAAACCTATCAAGCACCTCCCGTGCGCCCCTCGATCATTTTAGATACTCCGGAGGCACCCGAGCCAAACGGAGTCATGACTTTGTCCGAAGCTCTGGCGATGGCACTTATGCACAACCCGGAACTTAGGGCCTTTTCCTGGGAACTCCGAGTTTCCGAAGCGAGGCAATTGCAAGAACGCCCTCTCCCAAATCCAGAACTCCAAGTCGAAGTTGAGGAGGTGGGTGGCACCGGAGAGAGAACAGATTTTGATGGAGCAGAAACCACCATACAGTTGAGCCAGTTGATTGAATTGGGTGACAAACGCGCGAAGCGGATAAAGGTAGCTGAGCTCGAAAAAGAATTGGCACGGTGGGACTACGAAGCCAAGCGGCTCGACGTGTTTACCGATGTGACAAAGTCTTTTGTTGATGTGCTGGCTGCACAGGAGAGGATAGAATTGATGGAAGAGTTGGTTAGACTATCCGAGAGAGTTCTAAACGCTGTCGGACAGCGGGTTGCAGCGGGAAAAGATTCACCCGTGGAGCAGATCAAAGCCAGAGTTACTCTGGCGAGCGCCCAGATTCAATTTGAGAAAGCAAAGAGAAACCTTGAAGCAGCTCGTAGGCGGCTTTCAGCTACTTGGGGTGGCAGATCACCTGCCTTCGAGAGGGCGGTTGGTCGGTTCTATTTAACATCGCCGGTTCCTTCCTTCGCTGAAGTGACAAGCTTAATCAACCAGAATCCAGACGTTGCTCGCTGGGCTGTGGAAATGGGCCAGCGTCGGGCGGCTTTGGAGTTGGCAAAAGCCAAGGCAATTCAGGACCTGAAGCTCAGCGGGGGCATGCAGCGTTTTAACGAGACAGATGATAACGCGCTTGTTTTCGGTCTTTCGATTCCATTGCCAGTTTTTGACCGCAACCAGGGCAAAATTCGCGAGGCGACCTATAGATTGGTGAAAGCTGAAGAGAAACGCAAAGCAGTTGAAACCAATGTTCGCTCTGCACTGTCCGAAGCCATGCGGATGCTTTCCAGCGCTTTTACTGAAGCAACCCTCCTAAAGAATGACATATTGCCAGGTGCTCAGAGTGCTTTTGAAGTCACCAGCCAGGGCTATCGTGAGGGGAAGTTTGATTACTTGGCTGTGTTGGATGCACAGCGAACCTTTTTTGAGGCCAAGGCAAGATATGTTGAAGCGTTAGCAACGTACCACAGGGCAAAGGCCGACGTGGAACGGCTGATCGGTCGTGGAATCGACACATTGGAGAAGGTGCAAAAAGAGAACGAAGTGGAAGGGCAAAGCGATGAATAGAAAAAGGGTTTTAACAATGAGCAGCGTTCTTCTGATCGGAATCTTAACCGGTGGAAGTGTTGAGTGGAGATGGAGTGTGCTGCATTCTGCCTATAACGCTCGGTTAGAGCACAAGGAAGATGACCATGGTCATGGTACGGAAAAGTCGTTCCAGGTTACAGTCTGGAGCGACCGTTTTGAGGTTTTCCTCGAGCATGCTCCTATCGTAGCCAAGACCCCAGCAAAACTTGTTACCCATGTCACAGACTTGGCAACGCTTCAGCCACGAAGACAAGGACCTGTAACTTTCATTTTGCGTCACGGCTCTGAGACGCCTATCAAGCATATCGAAGCGGTCCCGGCGAGAGATGGTACTTACATTCCGGAACTCACGTTTTCACTACCTGGTCAGTGGAATGTGTCTCTGATCATTCCCCTCGAAGGCAAAGAGCACCTTGTCGAGTTGCCGGATTTCAAGGTTTATGATTCGCAAGCGGAAGCTGACCGTGCTCCTTTCCCTGAAGAGATAGCAGGGATAAGTCTTCTTAAAGAGCGGCAGTGGAAAATACCGACCAGGACCGAACCTGCGCGGCGGCAAACAGTACTTGGTCAGCAGACCCTGACCATACCTGAGTCGGCTCTGGTCGATGAAGGAGGAAAGTCAGTGGCTTTTGTCCAGGTAGCCGGTGAAACCTTTGAGAAACGTTATCTGGAACTGGGCAACAGAAATAATGGCTTCGTAGAGGTTTTGTCTGGTCTATCCGAAGGTGAGCACGTTACGACGAAAGGCGCCTATGCCGTTGCCGAAGCTGAACACCAAGATCACGCCCACGAGTCCGTAGTGCAGCTAACCGAAGATGATATTAAGAGGTTTGGAATCGAAGTAGCTACTGCCGGCCCGGGTGAGATCGACGTCCACGTGCGCCTGCCAGGTCAAATCGCAATCAACACCGACCGTATGGCTCATATTGTGCCCAATGCGGCCGGTGTGGCTCGTAGGGTACTCAAGAATGTGGGTGACACGGTCAGGGCCGGCGAGGTGCTTGCCTGGCTTGAGAGCGCCGAGCTTGGCAAGGCGAAGGTGGACTATCTCGCCAAATTGGCTGAGGTGGGCTGCTGCTCAGTCGACCTTACGCGCACCGGGCAGATACATGGCAGCATGATGAGACTGCTCGAGTCTCTGCAATCGGCTCCATCGCTGGAAACTCTCAGCCAAATCAGCGACGCAGCGCTGGACAAGAATCACACCACGCTCGTTTCTTCCTACGCCGAGTTAGTCCTGGCCAAATCCGCCTATCTGCGCGAAAAATCGCTCTTTGAAAAGAAGATCTCCAGTGAAAAAGACTACCTGACTGCCGAGAACGAATTCAAAAAGGCCGAAGCCCAATATGCCGCATCACGCGACACTATTACATTTGAAGTTCAGAAGAATTTGATGGATGCCCAACGTGACCAGCAGGTGCGACTAATTGGACTCAAGGGTGCAGAGCGCAATCTCTATATACTGGGGTTAACGGCCGAGGACATGAACGATATTCGGCTGCTTGCACAAGGCCAGTTCTCAACTGGTGCTCAAGAGGAGGTTTGCACTGATCCGAACTGCTCCGAGTGCGCCAAACGCTCCGTGCAAGACACTCAACCGACTGTGGCGAAATCGAGCACGGATAACGAGAAACTTGCCTGGTATCCCCTACGTGCTCCCTTTGACGCGACGGTGATCGAGAAACACATAACCCTCGGCGAAAAGCTAAGCGGTGACTCCAGCGTCTTTACCGTTGCGGATCTTGGCTCCGTTTGGATAAACCTTAACGTGTACCAGAAAGACCTACCCTTTGTCACACAAGGCCAGCACGTTGAGATCACTACTGGGCTGGCTACACCCAAAGTCGAAGGCAAGATAAGCTATGTGGGCCCGGTCGTCGGAGAAAAAACTCGCACGGCACTTGCGAGAATAGTGCTCGACAATAGCTCCGGCCTGCTCAGGCCGGGGACTTTTGTAACTGCAAGCGTCCTCGTAGACAGAATCAGTGCCGAAGTCGCGGTTGCAAAAAGCACGCTTCAGGATGTGGACGATAGAACCAGCGTTTTTGTTCAGAACGAGCACGGTTTCGAGGCAAGGACTGTAACTCTTGGCCGGTCGAACGATGGTTATGCTGAAATTACTTCAGGACTAAAACCGGGCGAAAGAATAGTGACCAAAAACAGTTTTCGTCTTAAAGCTGAGCTTGAAAAGGCTGCAGGTGGGGGGCATGCAGGCCATGGGCATGCTCACTGAAACTGTTGGAGCTGATGCAATATGATCACAAGAATAGTCCAGTTTTCACTCAGACATAGACTCTTGATAGTCTTGGGTTTTGTCGGCGTCTGTGTTGCAGGTGTGTTCTCCCTCTCACAGTTACATATTGATGCGTTTCCGGATATCAGTCCTAACCTGGTACAAGTCTTCGCTGAGCTTGAAGGCACGGCAGCGGAAGAAGTGGAGCAGCTTGTTACCCGTCATGTTGAGGTGGCGATGAGGGGCATTCCGGGTGTGAAGAAAATACGCTCCATATCGTCACTTGGACTTTCTACGGTAAACATCTACTTTCAAGACGATGTAGATATCTACTTGGCCCGGCAACTTGTTTCAGAGAGGCTCAAGGTGGCCGAAGAAGGCATACCTGAGGAGCTGAATATGCCTCATGGTCTCGAAATGGGTGCTATAGCCAGCGGAATGGGAAAAATCCTGGCCTACTACGTTGAGGCAGATGAGTACAGTGTCACTGACTTGCGCACATTTCAGGACTGGGTTATCAAACGTGATATTCAGACTGTGCCCGGCGTTGCTAAGGTTATAAGTCAAGGGGGCCATGTCCGTCAGTACCAGATAAAAGTGTATCCCGACCGGCTTCTCGAATATGATTTAACATTGGATGATGTTATCCAGGCCATCCAAAAGAATAACTTGAACGTAGGTGCCGGCATCATAGAGAAAGGTGCTGAGGAGTTGGTTGTCAGGAGTATTGGGTTAATAAAGACAATCACCGATATTGAAAATGCTGTCATTTGTGCCCATCAAGGCAGTCCTGTTCGTGTAGGAGATATTGCTTCCGTAGAGTTTGGCAACGCTTTCAGGCGAGGAGTAGCCTCTTTAAATGGGCAAAAAGAGGTTGTAGTCGGCAGCGTATATAAACTTCATGGAGCGAATTCACTTGAGGTAATTGGCCATCTGAAAAGACGAATGGCAGAGATCAATAAGACCCTGCCAAAAGGCGTGAGAACAGTTGTCTTCTACGACCAGTCGTCTCTTGTCAAAAACAGTATAAACACTGTCAGGCGCGCACTTACTCTCGGGCTTATTTTGGTGTGCCTTGTTTCATTTGCTTTCTTAGGGAACTTCCGTAACGCCTTAATCGTGCTCTTTTCACTACCTTTTTCCACGCTGTTTGCATTCGTCTTAATGCATCGCAGTGGAATGCCTGGAGATTTGATATCTTTCGGTGGCGTAGCAATCGCACTGGGTATGATAGTCGATGCCACTATCATAATGGTGGAAAAAATTCAATCTTCCTTTGGCAGAGACTCTGATACTGCCTCGGGCACGGAGATCATTTTGTCTGCTGTCAGAGAGGTCGGCCAGCCTATATTCTTTGCCGCTTCTATCATCATTATTGTTTTTATTCCTATCTTTACGCTTGGTGAGGTGGAAGGCAAAATGTTCAGACCGCTGGCTTTTGCCGTTTCAACTACCATGATAGGCTCATTAATTTATGCGTTGATTGTATCTCCGGTGTTCTACGCTTTACTGCATAGAAAAAATGGGCCAAAGAAGAAAACAAGGGCTGTTCATCCGGCAATTCTGCAATGCTACAAATCAATATTACTACATCTGCTGCACCATCGTCTGATGGTTACTTATGCCATGGTTGCTCTGGTCATCTTTGGTGGGGTGATTTTTGCCCGGCTGGGTAGAGAGTTCGTCCCTGTCCTGCAGGAAGGCTCCATCCAGGTTTTGGCGTATATGAACCCCAACATATCCCTTAAAGAAATCAGCAGCACTGCAACAGAATTGGCAAAAGAAATTTTGAGTTTTCCGGAAGTCAAACAGGTCATCGCTGATATTGGCTACGGTGAAGTCGGTCCGCATGTACATCACACGAATTATGCCTGCATAACAGTCACACTGAAACCTAAGGACGAATGGAAAACCGTCAAGAGCCAGGAAGAGCTGGTTGCCAAAATTGACAGCCGCATAGGTGGTTATCCTGGTGCATCTATTACCTTCTCCCAGCCAATCAAACACGAAATCGACGCTTTAGTCGGCGGCGCCGGAAGTGCGGTTGTAGCTAAGCTTTTTGGCCACGATATGGACACTCTCCTGGATAAAGCTGCAGAAATCCATGCTGTCTTATCGGAGATAAGGGGAGCGGCAGATCTAAGAACTGAGCAGGTTGCCGGCCAAACACAGCTTCAGATTGATATGGACAGCAGACAAATAGCACGTCATGGCTTAAACAATTACCAGATCCAGCATACCATCCATGATGCTATCGCAGGCAAGGAAGTCGGCAAGGTCTTTGAAGATGAAAAAATATTCGGTATCACCGCTCGATTTACTGAGACCCATCGTAAAAACATTGAGTCGATAAGAAATCTCTTGATTCGGGCACCGGATGGCTACAATGTGCCGCTTCAAGAGCTGGCGCAAATCGCCACAGTGACTGGCCTGAGACAGATAAGCCGGCAGGACACTCGTCGCTACATCTCAGTACAGTGCAATGTCCGAGGCAGAGATCCTGGTAGTTTTGTGGCAGAGGCACAGAAAAAGGTCGCAGAAAGTCTAATCCTACCTCCTGGCTATCGGCTTGCATGGGGCGGACAATTTGAATTGCATGAGGCAGCAAACAAGAGACTTGCTGTCGTCATTCCGATTACTTTGCTTTTGGTTCTTGTCATGCTCTACAGCTTGTTTGGTTCGTTCAAGAACGTGTTGCTGATTACGCTGAACATACCTTTGGCACTCGTGGGTGGAGTATTTGCTCTTGCGGTTTTCAGAGAGAATGTTAGCATCCCATCGTCTATCGGTTTTATTGCCCTGTTTGGAATTGCCTTGACAAATGGTCTGATATTGATATCGCGTTTTGAATATCTCAAGAGGCAAGGTCATTCTTTGAGGGAAGCCGTAATCGCCGGTTCTCTGTCCAGGCTAAGACCGGTCATAATGACCACCGTGACGACAGCACTCGGATTGTTACCGCTTATTCTTACATCAGGTGTCGGCTCAGAAGTGCAAAGGCCACTGGCAATTGTAGTTGTCGGAGGGCTTGCCTCATCGACCTTGTTGACCCTGATGGTTTTGCCCACTCTTTATTGGCATTTCAATCGCACTGGACAGTGACCTGCCCCACGAAGTGCTACGGCGCCAGCCGTTTTGTCCAACAGCTGGATAGTCGGCTTTTCTGAATTTCATGGGAATTACGATTACATTAGTATTAACAGACACTTATGACAACTGGCCAAGAATCAAGCAAGTGCCAAAAAGAGCCCCAGCAGGGTATGTTTACTGTGTGAGCACTGGCTCCTGGAGACTGGCAGGACTGGCCCAAGAACTGAAAGTCAACAAGGAAAGAGGCTTGACGGAGGGTCGCCCTCACCGAGCGAGCTACAGACCCCGCATTACAACTGCACAACCCAAAAAGTTGTTCTGGACAATCGTCTCAAAATCTGTTTACATTTGCTAATTGAACGTAAGTCTACGATCTGGCACAAGAGAGGGCTCGATATGAACGAGAATATTTCCTTCGAACTCAATAACAAGTCGGTGAGCTTGACCACAGACGGGGAACGAACGCTTTTATGGGTATTGCGTACGGACCTGGGTCTGACGGGAACAAAATATGGTTGTGGAAAAGCTCTGTGCGGTGCTTGCACTGTTATACTTGACGATAGGGCCGTCCGGTCGTGTGTGATTCCGGTCAGGAGCATAAAAGGCAAAAAGGTCCTTACCATCGAAGGGTTGGCAAAGAATGGGAAACTGCATCCAATTCAGGAAGCGTTCATCAAGCACGATGCTCTTCAGTGCGGTTTCTGCACGCCGGGTATGATCCTCAACGCTTATAGTCTGCTCTTGGGAAATCCTCAGCCGACCAAAGCAGAAATCATTCGGAGCATGGACAATAACTTGTGCCGATGTGGGGCGCATCTTCGAATTATCCGAGCCATCGAATCGGCAGCTCAAGAAATGAAAGGAACCACATAAAGATGAACGATGATGAATTTCAGATTTGTGAGCGCAGCTCTAACGACGGTCTATACCCCCTCAGCCGTCGAGAGTTCCTACAGAGTATAGGCAGTGGAATCATAATCCTCTTTACTGTAGGCAACGCGCCGGTGGCCGAGGGACAAAGACGCGACAGAAGGGAACGTCCCGACTTTAATGCCTATCTCCGTATAGGTGAAGATGGCACAATCACGTGTTTCACCGGCAAAGTCGAATTGGGGCAAGGAGTCGCGACTTCTCTATCTCAGACGTTGGCTGACGAACTTGATGTGCCTCTGGAATCAGTTGATATGGTTATGGGAGACACAGCTCTCTGTCCGTATGATGCCGGTACGTGGGGTTCCATGACCACTCCGTACTTTGGACCTGTTCTGAGAGCCGCAGCAGCGGAGGCCAGAGCCGTCCTAATAGAGCTGGCTGCTGAGCATCTCGATGTGCCAAAGGACCGGTTGGGGGCAAAAGACGGAGTTATATTTGACAAGACCGGAAAAGAACGCAAAGTTGCCTACGCTGAACTGGCGAAAGGCAAAAGGATTGAAAGGCGTCTGGAGCAAGAAGCTCAGGTGAAACCTGTATCGGAATTTAACATAATAGGAAAACCTCACAACCGGGTAGATGCCTTGGATAAAGTCACAGGGAAGGCCCAATATGCGGGTGACATCCGCGTGGCCGGCATGATGTACGCAAAGGTTTTGCGACCTCCGGCTCACGGTGCCCGGCTCAAGAGCCTCGACACTTCGGCCATTGACAATGTCGAGGGTGTCCAAGTAGTCCGCGACGGTGATCTAATCGCTGTTCTGCACAAGAATCCCGACGAGGCTGAGAAAGCCCTGGCCAAGATCAACGCTGACTATGATGTCCCGGAAGCGCATTTTGACGATGAGAGTGTCTTTGACTATTTCGTTGATAATGCTGGGGACGGCAAAGTAATTGAGGATGGCGGTGATATCAAGAGTGGAGAGACGCTCGCCCAGCACGTGGTTGAGCAGACGTACTTGAACAGCTATGTTTCACATGCTACGATAGAGACACACACCGCTTTGGCACGGTTCGATGGCAACGAAGTCACAGTCTGGGCGTCGACTCAAACGCCTTTCGGCCTTCAGCGAGAGATAGCAGGGGCGCTGCGCATCCCTGCCGAGAACATCCATGTTATTGCTCCCTTCGTAGGGGGTGGATTTGGGGGAAAGATCAGCAATGGGCAGGCCATACAGGCGGTAAGGTTGGCCAAGATAGCTAAGAAACCCGTCCAGCTTGCCTGGAGCCGGGCCGATGAGTTCTTCTATGATACGTTTAGGCCAGCCGCAGTTGTTCAGATAAAATCAGGCCTCACGGATTCAGGTAAAATAGTCTTGTGGGATTATGGTATCTATGGCATGGGTGGGCGAGGCGCCCACATGTTCTACGATGTGCCAAATCATCGTACCACCGTCTACGGACAGCTACGCAGTGGCAACAGGATGCACGCTTTTGCCACCGGACCTTGGCGTGCGCCCGACAACAACACTAACAGCTTTGCGAGAGAATCGCACATTGATGTCATGGCCACTAAAATGGAAATGGATCCCTTGGAGTTTCGCCTGAAGAATCTTACAGACCAGAGGATGCGAAGAGTCCTTAAAGCGGCAGCGGAGAAATTCGGTTGGACTTCGGCGAAGAGTCCCAGCGGCCGTGGCTTCGGCATAGCCTGCGGTTCTGACGTGGACGTGCCTGTGGCCCTTATGGCAGAGGTTGAGGTTGACGGGCGAACTGGAGGCGTGCACGTTAAGCGCGTAGTCTGCGCCCAGGATATGGGCCTCGTCATCAATCCGGAAGGAGCCAAGCTCCAGGTGGAAGGCTGCATCACGATGGGACTGGGTTACACGCTAACGGAGGAAGTCCACTTCAAGGGCGGAAGGATTCTTGATGTAAGCTTCGGCACATACAAACTGCCTCGTTTCTCGTGGGTGCCGGAAATAGAAACAGTGCTGATAAAAGCGGATGACTCTCCTGCAAAGGGAGGTGGGGAGCCGCCCATCATTTGTGTGGGTGGCGTTATTGCCAACGCCGTTCATGATGCGACGGGCGCCAGATTGCTTCAACTGCCCATGACCCGGGAGCGGGTCATGGCCGCGATGGCAAAGCGTAGCAGCCGCGCCGCTCTGTAAAAAACTTACAGGATACCGGCTGCTTTTCGCATTTGGACAGACCGATAGTCCCACGCAGAGCCCAGAGTTGGAACCTGCGTTGTCTTGGCTGATCATTAGTAATATGGTCACCAAGAACTAAATGCGCCTCTGTGGGCGAACTCTCAGAAGCCAATTATATGACCAATACCGTGTGGCAGCCTCAAGCGCAGCTTGCCGATGGGTTAATGGCAATGAAGAACCCTTTTATACAGCGCAGAAATTTTTTTTGATTGGCATAATGGGATGGCGGTGTCTTCTCTGTAAAATCCCCGAACCGGCCATATTCTTATTGCTTGGCGTGGGCAGGTTGGCACCTCTGGCAAAACGCCGGACATAAACCGCAGCCGACATCACAAAAACACCTTTCGCTATTGTCGAGACGTCTCCATTAGCACCCTGATGACGGCTCCGATGTGGGCCGGCACCGGCAGGTACTCTCGAGATCCGAATGATCAAATATGCAGTTCAGTGGCCCTTCATCCTCGTTGCCAGACTGGCCACGCGCTCGCCGAGTCGCCGGGCACCGTCAAGTTCTCTCTCGCCCACGCCCGGATCGAGCGGGCCCGTAATGGCAGCGGCACCCGACTCTGCCCAGATGCTGCCGGTCCTTTCATTTCTATAGAGCGGACCCGCCACCACCATCCGGTTGTTCAACATGAACAGAAGCAGCGAGACGACGACGTGGCCTTGGCCACCCACCTGGCCCCCGGACGTAGCAAAGGCACCGCCGACCTTGTCGGTGAAGTCCACATTCATTTTCCAGTTCCAGTCGTCGATGACCGTTTTCATTTCGCCGGGGATATTGGCGAAGTACGTGGGACACCCTAAGATGATCCCATCGGCGGCATCGAGGTCCTCTTTGGAAACCTCGCTGACCTTCTTGAGCGTGGTGACGACTCCCGGCACGCGCTTGGTTCCTTCGACGACACCGCGGGCCATCTGCTCCGTGTTGCCCGTGCGTGAGTGATAGGCAACCAGGATACGTACAGAGACGTCGCGACTTGGGCCCAGAAACCGAACACAGACTGGCCTTGCGATGGAGATCTTGTGCCCCGTCGGCCTAAGCGCACCGGTCTCCTGGTCGATCTGCAAGACAACGACACTGTCGCTGCCCTGGTTGGCAACAAGGCAGAACTTGCCCATAGGGTCGATGTTGAAGTTCCGCGGCGTTTTGATATCGGCGGTCTCGTGCTCGACGAAAGTCAGCATCCCTTTGGCCGGGTCGACCCGATAAACCACAATGCTGTCGTGCCCCCGGTTCGACCCGTACAGAAACTTCCCGCTCGGATGTACGCGTACCTCGGCGCATGTATTGGACCCGTCAAACGTTTTCGCAAGTGTAGTGACGGTCTGGATTTCTGTCAGACCGCCGGAAGCCGACTCGTAGGCAAAGGCGTTCACTGTACAATCGAGTTCGTTGATAACGTAAGCGTATTTCCCATTCGGGTGGAAGGCAAAATGCCGCGGCCCGGCCCCAAGCTTGACCCCTGCAAACGCAGGACTGTTGGCGACAATCGTCCCCTTATCAATGTCCAGCCTGTAAATCATAATTTTGTCGATTCCCAGGTCGGCGACATACGCAAAGCGGTTGTCTGGGCTGACGTTGACCGAATGTGCATGCGGTCCCTTCTGGCGCCTGGGGTTCACACTGGAACCCTCGTGCTGTGCAAAGCCGGTTGGCTCTCCGAGTGTGCCGTCCGGTCTGATCGGAATCACCGAGGCGCTGCCGCTGCCATAGTTGGCGACGAGCACGTTTCTTCCTGCATGGTCGATGCTAACGTGGCACGGCCCTGCGCCACCCGATGGCTGTTGATTGAGAAATTTGAGGTCTCCCGCATCTGGGTCGATCGCATAGGAGCTGACATTCCCAGCTTCGCCCGCCTCACTCACAGCGTACAGAAACTTTCCGTTAGGATGGATCTCAATAAATGACGGATTCTTGGCCTCGGCTGCAAGAACCGGATCGGACAGTTTTCCCGTCTCGAGCTCAAGCACGCTGCGGTAGATCCCTTTACTGGGATTCTCTCCCCAAGTGTAAGTTCCGAAGTAGACAGGCAGCGATTCCGCGGAAACCGTTGACAACGCCGCAAGTGAGAACGCTGCAGTAATAAAGGCTTTCACGGCCATGCACAAACACCTCCAGGCACGAATGTCTAATATTGAATATCGAATCCTTCGCCGGTCGCCATCTAACGTCGAGCGTCAGGATGCGACCACTCCCAACAGTCTACGTCGTGGCAGCAGGCTTCTCAAGCCAAAAAACGCGTCAGAAGGTACCATGTTAGAACTGCGGTCGCTAACAGCTGCAGAAGCAGCCTATGCTGCTTCGAAATCGCCCCACGCCAAACGAAGACTCTCTGCCAAATAATCCAAGTGTCGCCTTTTCTAAGTTCTATGGAAGTTGGCCATACCTCAGTATGAACGGACATTCATGACAGATGGCCAATAACCAGGCAAGTGCCAAACGACGGTCTAAAAGAACAAGTTCCCTGCGCGCACCGGCACGAGCGGTCCAGACATTGGATATCAGCTTCTCTAAGAAGAGCTGTCGTTTTTTCGAGGAGCTTCCGAGTGAATTTCTTGGCTTTAGCAGCAACTCTTATTCAAGGTAATGAGACACCAACAACTATGCAAATGCTTTCGTCCGAAGAAGCTACAAGTCTGCACTCTATAGAATATCGTGGTTGGGCAATATTTGTACTCTTTGCGATTGGCTGCAAAAGTCGAACGTGTCTATTCAGCACCAGCCCGCCTTCCAGGGAAATCTTACGCGGCCAAACCTACACATCTTCAACGGTCTCGGCGTCCTTGAAACACCTATCGCTGCACGATTTCAATGGGGATCGCTGGAAAGACACCCATCGAAATACGACGTTTCTGATTTGCGGGTTTGCCGTCTTTCTGCTTGGGCGTAATCTCCCTGAAAGCCTCGACAATCAAGTTGTCCGCGAAACCGGGTTGCATTGCATCTTTGTCGGCCTTCAGTTGAAATGCCAGGCCTGCCGGCACAACGGTCAGACCTTGCAGGCTCACGCCCTCAGGCGGTTCATTGAGTTCCAGCTCTACTTCCCGAATGGCCGCAGTTCTCCGGGTCTTCATCAGTACCCGGGCCGTGCCGCCCGCAGGAATCCGAACGGGAACATCACCGGCCAGCTCCATGGTAGGCACACGCCATCTGGATTTCTGGACAGCAACCAGGAGTTCCTGTGACGGCACCAAGTGCCGGTAGAGGAATGCCTGCATCACATCATCGGCGGGAACCACCGGGTGGCTGACGGTTTGTCCGCCGATTCGGGCGCGACCCTCCAGTTGCAAGGCGACCGGCTGATCGGGCGCCTTAGGCGGCGCCGTCAAAGTCATGCGCACGCGATCGCGTCCGGTGGGAATCCGCCCGCCGTGCAGCTCGAAACCAGCGTTCCGATCTTCCAAAACCACTTCGATCTCGCCGTCGAACCCATCTTTCCGCAACGCGTGTACGCAGACCGGAATAATGCCCCCGGCCCGCACGCTGAGGCTGGAGGGTGTCACGCGGAGTGCGAAATCGCCGCCCTCGCCGGCGACGCGCAGACGATAGCCATACGCCTCACCTCCGTGATGCTGTGAATCGGCCAGATGCACATAGTAAGTTCCATTCTCCGGCAACTCAGCCACTAAATACGAATCGGCGTGGTGCGTGAGCAATCCCACAATGTCCTTATGCAGGTGACTCTCCTTAAGCACGTGATCATCATTCCATTCCAGCACCTTGCCCGATGCATCGCTCAATCGCAGTAGCGAGTCCAGCGGAGAATTCAACCGGCGTGCATAGACTTCGGCCACCACCTTATCGCCGGCGCGGCCCTTCAACCGGAATACGTCGATGTCGCCCGGCCGGTCAATGCGGCCGTTGATGATCTTCGGCAGGTCGATCTGTTGCGCGCGTTTTATGGTATCGTTGGATTCGGTCTCGTTGCACTCAGCAAGTGTATCCACCGCATACGGAATGGAATTGGAAAGCCGTTTTCCCTCGTGATAGGCCGTCTGCCGGATGCCCCCGCTCCTGTCTTCCGACAGGAAGACGCTGGGGTCGCTGGCTCGGGTGTCCAACCGTAACCGGGTCGTAGGCAGGTTCCAGCCGCTAATCGAAGCGACCGTTTCAACGCCCGCCTTTCCCCCCAGAGGGAACATCTGCGTGATGAAGGGTTGTTCGCTCACGGCGATGCGGTAGACAAAATCCTCCCGTCCGCGATAGATAGAGTCACGGATTTCAAGCTCGTACTCGCCGTCTTCGGCAATCTCGTAGAAAAGAACCGGATCGGGGTTGAAACGGTAATCGTCTGCGAAGGCAACTTCGTTGCCCCTTGCATCGTAGAGGGCCAGCGTGGCCTGAAACCAACCGGGAACAGCGTCGGCCAGATACGGGATCAGGCTCCGGGCCTGCGTTTCTATCACGAGCCGCTGTCCCCGCTCCGCGCGGAAACGGAACCGGTCTACGTCCCCCGGCATGATTTGTCCGTTCAGCAGCACGGGCAAATCGAGTGGCTTTTCCCTCGGAAGCTTGACCCCCTTCGGCGGACTTAGTGGTGTTGGATAGGCCTGCCGGTTATTGGGCTCCAGTTCGCGGATCTCCGGCAGCACCCCCACCTGGAAGACCATAGGATTGGTCAGGCCCGTTCCGGTTCCGATCCGCAGTTCCCGGCTGCCGGGCGTCGCATCAGTATCAATCGTGAGTTCAATCAGCACCGATTCGGCAAGCTGCCGGTTGAGCTGCTGCTTATACCTGGGGAAGAACAGAACATTCGCAATATGGGCCAGCTCCCGAAGGCTCTTATTCTCCAGGTCGTACAATAACGGATGCTCCGGCAGCTTCACTTCTTCCGTCTTGCCGGCCTCCTCTTTCTTGGCTGCCTTGGACGAGTCCACGCCCTTTTTTCCCGATGTCCTTTTTGCGGGTGCAACCTCCGCCAAAGGCGGACCGCTTTTCCCGGACAATTCGGCCAAACGTACGCCCCGAACTTCTTTCAGACGCCTCTGGAGTAACTGACGCTGTTCTTTCTGCAAATTTCTAAGCGGCCGGATGTACCGAATGACCGAGCCGCGCACGCCTTCGCCGCAGATGTACACTTCGGCGGCGCCTCTAAGGAACTGCCCGCCCGCCACGATCTGAATGACCGACCCTTGCTGCCCGCCCGCCGGATACAGATACCCAATATGCGGCTCATTCGTATTCGGCTGCCCCCACGCCGTCCCAACGTACAGCGCCAACGTCAAAAACGTCAGTTTTTGGATGAATGGCACGGTTCAGCTCCCAAGATGGGAAACCCTGGTACAGCATTTCATAAGTCTCACGACCATACCGTCATTTCGACCGAGCTTGCCCCTTAGGGGCGAAGCGAGTGGAGAAATCTGTCAAAATACACAGTATCCATTTCTCTCATAGTCGGGGTATTTATGAAATACTGTCCTATATTCCTCGAATCCACCAGACTACATTTGCAATCCACGACTGACCCGGCTGTCCAAACGCACCTCTACAAAGTCCAACCATATTATACCCGAATCTTACCCGTTTGCAAGCATTCCGTCCAACCAGGAGCTGGAACAATTCTCTCCAACTCATTGGAATTACACCATTTATCGAGAGATTTAAACCGGCTTAGCCCTCGGACCTGTGCCGGGGGGGGTACTATCTAATTTAACAAACTCTGTGCGCAAGCGCAACAGAAAAGCGGGCATTGCTGAAAACGTCTACTTCACTAACAAATGTCCGTTGCGCCCACGTCTTGGGGCAATTTTAGCACGAAACGTTCTATGTACGCCTGAATCGAACTGTTGAGCCCAATATCACCTCGATCCAAATGTCTTCTGCAATTGCTTAATCCCCGTTGCGTACTCTTTCGAGAAGTCAGCGTAGAATACCTCTGAAAGTACTTGAGGAACAGAAGCATTTTGAAGGAGAACAGGCAGCACTTTCTTTTTTCGCGCCATAGCCTGCTCAAGTTCCTTTTTTGCCCAATCGGATTTTATTGAACTCTCAGAAATGACAAAAAGGAAGTAATCCGACCTGTCAATCATCGCGTCAACAGCACGTCTAATATCGTCTCCCACCTTAAGCTCTAGCCTGCCAACCAATGGCTCAAGACCAATCCTTTTCAAGTCTTCCCCCAACTTCATAACAAAGTCGGCATCTTGGTGAGTATAAGAAACAAACACTACAATACGACGGGTGCGCATCCAACGCAAGCTCAAGCCCGCTGCAACTGCAAGAATACCACCGATTACCGAAGCTAAGGCTCCCCCTAATATAGAACCCCAAGCCGTTTTTTCATAAAAGAAAAAGAACAGGGCAACAATCGACACCATCGGTGCCGCCATGGCCAGTGGCACCCTTGACCGTTCAAACCATCGATAGACTTTCAATATGCGATCGCTCATTCTATGCAATCCAGTTTACGACAAAGAGTAGAGCCAATAAACCAAACACATCAGGCACCGTAATTCCCCAGAATACCCGAAGCTTATCATCATCCTCCCACCCGAGTTTGCGGACAATCGTGGATACACCCCAGATTCCTACGATCAAGGCAGCGAGAACCCATGGAACACTGGTTGACTTAGCAACAAGAACGGTGTCTTGCGGATTTTGCGCCAAGTCTTGGGCCAACTTTGAGCCAGCTGCAATGAATATCAGAAGGGCCGTTACTGAAAGGTCAAGGCCAACAGCAAGGTCTTCCTTCTTAAAGGACTTATGCACGTCACTGCGAGTAACGAATCTCAGAAAAACCGAAGCTCCCACCGCAATAAGCGGTACGCAGAATTGCAGAAAGTATGGGTGCCCCAGAAACCTTATCATTTATCTGAGTAATCCCACCATTATTCACGTGTTCTTGCGAACAAAAACTCGAATCTGTTCTTGCGTTAACAGAAGAACCTTCACCGCAACGCAAGCAGGACTATCTAACCTATACTACACCATGCAATAATATTCTACCAGCAAAAATCGACGCCCTGAGGGTAGAAATAGGAATCCATCGATCCCTCTGATCCAGCATAGAGGTGTTAGTTCGCCGCCTATTCTTCACTTCCGCCCTGGGCTAATCCCTCCTGCATATGATCCAAGAACCTCTCTAATTCATGGAAGATCATACGATATTCTTCTGCATCTTCAAACAACTCTTCGCCCATGGGTCCATGAAGTGAAAACTCAAGTGCACGGCGCAATGCCCTGACTGCCCTCTCTTTCCGCGAGCGGCTTCGACCGTGCATAGCATCGTAGACTTCACGGGCGAGCACCTCCAACCATGGGACTTCATCACGTAAAGCGCTTGTTATTATCAGAATTCCGACAGGATCATCAGGCCGCATAAACTTATGAAAAAGCATGGGGTGCAAGTGACGGACTCTTCCCCTTCGCTCTCGAAATCGGGGATCGGAAAGGCGTTTCTCCACTTGCCTCGGCAATTCACGGACAATTAGCTTAAGTTCTTCAAACAGTTGTGCTGTCGAAGATTCGCTTGGTGTCTCTTCTTCCTCACTTGGTTGACCAAGCTTGGTCATGATTTCATTAACACAAGCCTTGAATTCCTGAACCTGAACCTTGACTACATTAGGTACAGGCTCACACCCAGGAATGCGCTCAGCAAGCTGGTTTATTAGCTTAGTTAAAGACTCCTCATCGTCGTCACAATTTTGAAAGTGGTAGAAAGGACCGGTCCTGGTTTTGCTGAGAGGAATACCGAGCGCTACACAGAAGACACGCTTGTTGAATTTCCCTTTCGCCACGCCAGCTTCATATAGAATCCATGGACGCTCATAGCTTCGTTCCGTCAAAAGGCACACAACATCTGACGCCAATTCCAGCTGTTTCATAAGCTGGTTATACCATTCGTCTCCGAACTCGATTCCCTCCGTTCCCTTCTTGTCAGACGATCGGAACGACTTAAGCATACCAGCGGTGGTACTACGAAGTAGTGTGCTAAAGGCTTCCGCAAACTCAGCATCACGTGCATCGTGGCTGATAAACACCAAAGGTGACGGTGTTGGCTTTCCTTTTGTCTCGGCCTGTTGCGTCTTTTCTTTTCCTTCCTCTGCCACAACATTCTCCTTTCATAATCTACAGGGCAGAAGATAGCAGTTCTGTATTATGTTGTCAAGTCCTTTTTTGAAGCCACATCATCCTATCTCAAGTTCCGTACGATGGCCAACTTGCTTGCCCATGCCGAATGAAAAGAAGACCTTGATTGAACAATAATGAACCCCACGCCAGGAAAATCGCCTTTGAATTTTACTTTCTCATTTTGCCCCCCTTGTCCCCGCTCGCCCTTGAGGCGTAGCGGAAATCCGCCATGCTGAAAGTCTGCCCTCGCCTGGCAGACAGAAACTCCGCCGTAGGCGGAGCGGACCCAAGATCCACGAACCACCAACCACCGCTCACGACTCACCATTCCCCAATTAACCAATCAACTAATCGACTATTTCTCTGTGTTCTCCGTGCCCTCCTATGAACCGGAGCCGGTCAACATTTTTTTGTGATACGTACTCATTTTCTTAGCTAAGCATTTTGCCCGCAGGCCCCTTCGCCCAG
>Ga0209427_10001255_pt1 | contig 28927 bp, 26 predicted proteins | sample DeeMarSWOR136_30_FD_187465 | JGI IMG/M metagenome (GOLD analysis project Ga0209427, IMG submission 187465) | Marine sediment microbial communities from White Oak River estuary, North Carolina - WOR-1-36_30 (SPAdes) (version 2) | ecosystem: Environmental > Aquatic > Marine > Intertidal zone >...
AGATTCCTCGAGAGAAAACTGCCCGTCGAGACACTGGTAGCCAAGATGTCATATATACAGCCGACAGGTGGTTTCATCTCTCAAACTTGCGACACCGAGCATTGGAAATCATGGATGCACTCAATCCAATAGGAGTTGAACAGCTCATCCATGGGAGTATATGTCGTGGTGACGTATCTGAAAAGAGTGACATTGACATATACCTACCACGTGTAATCCCTTCCTTTTCTGTTGAATTTGCCCTGACAGAGGCAGGATATCAAATAATTCACCGCGAACTTGTACACGCCACACCATTCCACGCGATAAAAGCTCACATCTACCTGCCCGATAATTCAGTGGTGACATTCCCACTTACGAATCCTGCACCAATCGAGCTCGAATTTTACCAGTTCGGTGGATGTCTTGATCGAATCGGTCTTGAAAACGAACTCCGCGTGCCAGGTGTGGATAAACGACTCTTGTTAATTGAGCCGACAGAAAAAGGTCACATTGAATCACCGGTAATTGGTAATGAGCTAGTTGTGGCAAAGAAGGTAGGAGTAGGGCTCAAAATTGTTGAAGAGCGGGTGAAAATCTTAATGCGCCGGGATGAGGTTGGTCGTACTGGTGTATACCTGAAACGGCAACTATCTCCAGAGGAAACTTTCGAAGCTGTATTAAAGCATATCAGCGATCGCGATCCAGTTGTCCGCCGGCGGGTGCAAAAGGGCTGAGTCAGAATGGTACGAGAGATCCACATTTCACGGGGTAACTCCCCCTACGTTGGACGCTTGACAAAGGGTTGCAAGCTTTGCATGAGGGGTGAAAAACTGGTCCTCTTTGTCACCGGTGAGTGTGCAAAGGATTGCTATTATTGTCCAATATCTGAAGAACGGTGTAACCAAAATGTAATTTTCGCCAACGAGGTTGAAGTAACTGCCATTGACGAAATAATCGCAGAAGCGCAATTGAGTAGAGCCACGGGAATGGGGATTACCGGCGGGGAGCCAGTCCAGAAATTAGACCAGATACTTGAGTTTATTCGGGTGGTCAAAAGCAGAGCTGGGAAATCCTTTCACATCCACCTGTATACGGGGCTTGAACCCGTTCCCCTTGTTGCAGTGGAAAAGCTCATAGATGCAGGCCTTGATGAGTTACGACTCCACCGATTCAAGATTGGAGAAGATTACCGCGAATTGCGGAGACTGACAAAAGGGCGGGCAAAGCTGGGATTAGAAATCCCAGTCATCCCTGGGATGCGTGATTCGCTTAAGAAACTGTTCCGACAATTGGATGAGATTGGAATTGATTTCATTAATCTTAACGAAATGGAATTCACCTCTGGCAATGCCCCGCAATTACAGAAAAGAGGTTTCAAGCTTGAGTCTGGAACGATTGCATCAGTACAAGATAGTGAAGTTGAAGCAATAGAACTTCTTGAGTGGGCTGTGAAAGAGACCTCTCTAAATATTCATTATTGCCCATTATCGCTCAAGGATGGAGCACAGCTACGAAACCGCTTCAAACGTCGGGCGAGAAGCATTGCTAAACCTTTTGAACGAATTTCGAAGGAGGGGCTGCTGGTCAAGGGTGTCATCACACCCTCTGAGGAGTTGGGTTTGACAGCCATTCAGAAATTATTAGAAAAAGAGTTCCAAGTTGAGCCTAGGCACATATGGGTGAATGAGGTCAAAGGCCGAATCGAAACTACGGCTACCATAACTCGCCGTTTAGCAAAGCGGTTGAAGGCAATGGGATTGGGCGTAGGGGTTGCGGAAGAGTATCCTATTGATACTCGGTTTCAGGTTTCATATTCTCCGCTTTAGGAGTCAGGTAAACGGAAGCGGAGCAGCGCCACAAGCCCACCTAATCCTTCAAGTTGTTTTCCCGCTTGGTGATCAGCACTGAAGATTTCAAGTGATCCAGCTTGTTTTTCCACCTGTCTCATGATATTTTCAAGTTCTCGCCGATAATCGGGTTCAGCCTCACGGAATAGTTTATCAAGAACAAGAAGCGTTTCTACAGCACCAAACTGGACAGCGCGAACGATATCGTCCCAACCATATGCGGCTTTTCCTGTGTCTTTTCCGAGATTCGTCATTACTTCGTCCATTAGGCGGATTTCCCGGTTTAATCGAATTTCGCTGGCAATCCTTTCGACGATTCCCCGGTTTAACGCCTCATATATGCCTGCAACAGTCCCGGTGCTCACATGTTCTATGAGGAGGCGTCCTTTACTTGCAGGAACTTTGTTTTTCAGGTATTCAGCTAACTTCTCTTTTGTTGAGCCTGGTCCGACTAGCACAACGCGAGTATTTTCGGGTAACCGCTCTAAGAGTTCATGGAGTTGGGTGGCAACGCCTGTAAACATCTGATCCAGTGTTTCAGTTGCTTGGACGTATTTACCATATTTTCCCCGAGCAGTTCCATGGATTTCGATGCGGACATCAATCCCTGAATCATCAATAACTCCGATTGAAGCCTGATCTTCTTCCACCGCTACAATAATCAGTCGTTGACCCTTCCGCGTAACGGCGTCTTGTAATCGTTTCAGGAGGAGGTTTGGCCATCTTTCTTTGATGATTTCAATTTTGAGACCTGGTTCGACGTTAATTGTATGATAGGTTCCGGTTGACACGAAATCATCTGGGCCTTCCAAGATTTTTCCTTTCACTCGAAGCCGATTTGAGTATTTGTGCAACGAGACCTCTTCGACGGTGAGACGGATAAACATCGGTCGGCGTTCGCCTTTGTCTGGACGGGATGTATCACCAGAATCACGACGTATACGCCTAACTGTTCGTGCTGCAACTTTATCACCTGGGAGAATCACGTTATATAGGTGCCATAAGTCATCCATGTCTTCGGGGACAACGACTATTTTACCCAATTTCAGGTGCTTCGCAACAATTTTCACAAAAAGTCTCCTCAGCACTTGATATGACCACAAACCTCACACATATTTCTATCCACCGCTAGGAATTATCCAAATGAGAAAAATTCGCCCGATCAAACAAACGGATTTCAACCAAATTATGAGAATCGAGTTCGAGACCTTTTTCGATCCTTACCCCCTTAGCTTATTCCATTTAATTGCAGAAAATGCTCCTGATTTATTTTTAGTTGTTGTTCAGAATGGAGAGCTGCTTGGCTATGTCGTGGCGGATATTGAAGAAGAATCTAACCTCAGGATTGGGCATTTGCTTTCCATAGCTGTTAGAAGAGATAAACGCCGTCTGGGAATTGGACATGAACTGCTAGATTCGATAAATAGGGTGCTTGTGGAAAAGGGGTGTACAGAGGTTTATTTGGAGGTGCGTGTTTCGAACGAGGGTGCGAAAGCTTTCTATCGAAAACAGGGTTTCCGAAAACTCTGGCGAACCCGTAAATACTACGGTGATGGAGAAGATGCCCTGGTGATGAGGCTTCTGTTGGAGGACCAGCAGTGATTCGACAAAACGAGCAAATATGCCTGTTTATTCTTTCGGGAGAACATGATACCTTACCCCAAGCAGAGCTTTGTGCGATATTAGAATCTGAGAATTTTTCATATACTGTTAAGAATAGAGAAAAACGCATTCTAGTTATGGAAGTGGACCCAGAGGGCGCACGGAGGGCTACTAAAAGAGCGGGGTTAGTAAACCAGGCTAGTGTTGTAGCCTTTGAGTCTGCTTCAGATGAGGACGCCATTCTCCATTCTCTTAGGAGAATCGATTTTTCTCTGTGGGTTCATCCAGGAAATCGATTTGGTGTAAAGGTTACCCGAATTAAACGAGAACCAGTCGAATTCAACGTAGATGAGTTACAAGGAAAGATTGGTTCAGTAATATGGCAGGCTATGGAAGGGCAAGTCGAAATAGGTTTAACCTCACCTGATGTGCTTTTTCTTGGAGTTATTAATGGTAATCGGTTCTTTTTTGGACCCCATCTAGCTACACGTGATCGAAAAGTGTTTTCAAAAAGGCGGAGTCCGCTTCGTCCCTTCTTTGTTCCCAGTGCTATCCACCCGAAAATTGCCCGAGTTCTGGTGAATCTGAGCCGTGCAAAACCAGGCCGTGAATTCTTTGATCCGTTTTGTGGCACGGGAGGTCTTCTGCTTGAGGCAGCAGAGATTGGTTGTATTCCTGTTGGATTTGACATTGATATTTCAATGCTTGCGGGTAGCCAACAGAATCTGAGCCATTACGAGGTTCAATTTTATGGTTGCGTAGCTGATGCTAGGGAACCACCGATAAGGAATGGAATTGTTAAAGCGATTGCAATGGATCCTCCATATGGCCGATCCAGTTCTACGAGGGGAACAACAATCAGTAAGCTAATTCAAGCTAGTTTAGTTTCATTTGCACCGATTTTGAAGTCTGGAGGATTTCTTTGCCTTGCTTTACCATTGGAATATTTCAGGGAAAACATGATACCATCTGAAAGCTTCATAATCAAAGAAATGCATACTATGCGAATTCATCGAAGCCTCCGTCGCCATATCGTGGTCTTGGAGCGAAAATAATCCATGACGAACAGCAAAGTACGAGTATATTTCTTGGGGGTTGGAGGGGGGATCCCAGCGGTAACTCGAGCACCACCAGCTGTGGCGGTCCAATTCCAAGGTAAACTTATACTCTTCGATTGTGGTGAAGGAACTCAGCTTCAGTTGCGAAAAGCAGGTCTGAGCCCACAGCGGGTTCGAGAAATATTTATCACGCATCTTCACGGTGACCACGTTCTGGGATTACCCGGACTTATTTCGACAATGGTTATGCTGAATCGATCTAAACCCTTGACAATCTATGGACCAGTAGGTACAGCTGAATTCACGCAAATCGCCTTGGAATTAACTCATGTACAGCTTGATTTTGATTTGACGACCAATGATGTGGAGAAGGGTATCATATCGAACCAAGAGCAATATCAAGTTCGATGTTTACCAGCGATTCATAGTATTCCTTCCCTTTCGTATATTTTTCAAATGGCTGATAGCCCAGGAAGATTTGATGTAAGTAAAGCTCAAAGGCTTGGTGTACCCTCTGGTCCACTTCGCAAAAGCCTTTGCGAAGGAAAGGCAATCCAAACATCTGACGGTAAAATCGTCAACCCTGAGGATGTTCTAGGACCAACCCGTAAAGGCGTTAGCATTGTTTATTCAGGAGATACGGCTCCAAATCCCCAACTTGCCAAAGCAGCCACGAATGCAAACCTTTTGATTCACGACGCAACTTTTACCGTAACCCATAAGGAGAATGCAAAAGACTATCTGCACTCAACGGCTGCACAGGCCGCACAAATCGCTAAGCAAGCTCAGGCTACCTATCTGGCCTTGGTTCACATTAGCCCACGTTATATCGTCACCGAAGAACATGAAAATGAAGCTAAAGCAATATTTCCCCAAAGCTTTGCGCCTATGGACTTAGATTGTTTGGAGCTTACCCCCTCAAGGTGAAGCAAACCTTCATTAGTCCAATTGAAGATCATCACGAAATTGAGGTTTTCCTTTCATAGTAGGGGGACTGATATGGTCGATTACATCTTGGATGTTGTTTGCGTGAATTTCAACGCGTATTGGACCCATCGCAGAGTAATCATCTAAATTACACAGGTGAAATCGATTCATGTAGGCCGCTTGCCGTTGCATCCCAAATACTATGGATCCATTCTGAAGTGATTTCAGTAATTGCTGTCTGACTGCTTCAAGAATGCGTTGTTCCCGGAATTTCTTAGCTAAAGTGGCAATAGATTCGGGGCCAGTGGCAGTACCTATTAGAACAGCTCCAAATTCAGGATCTTCTTTGAACTTACATGTTATCGGAGGGCAAAGATTCTCAAAAGCTTGCTGCACTTTTTGCAGATTTTCTGTAGGATGAACAACTGCCCATAATCTCACTGAGATAAACTACGCTCCCTCCTTCATTGGGTTAATTCGAAGGCCTCAGTCAGTATGTGGCGAATTTGTGATTGAAGGTCTTCAGGCTCACCTTCATTGATAATCATGATGTCAGCCTGTGCGATTAACCGACCTAATCCGATGTCAAGTTCTCGACTATCTCTCTCAAACAATATATCATCAGTTAACGAGTCGTCGTCACGACCTCGCAGGCGTAGACGCTCATATCGAATTTTAGGAGCGGCATGAACTGCAACGACCTGTACATGATTTATGGCTTCTTTAAAGGCTTGCACTTCCGCTTCACTTCTTGCCCCATCAATAACCACGGAGGGGCCAGTTACCGTTGATAGTGTTTCGATGACCCGCTGTGCGATTACAGCAGGTCCGAACTTTTCGCGCAGTTCAATCATGACTTGACCTAGAGTTTGGGGGTTATGTGGGATTCGCCGCCGAGTCACCTCTTCACGAACAACATCGCCCATTACTAAAACAGGTATTCCCAAATCTTTAGCAACGGTTGCACCGATGGATTTTCCAGAGCCTGGCATGCCACAGAAAATGAGGGCTTTCTTTACGTGCAAAATAACCACAGTTCGGTATTTGGGATTACTTATACAAACTCTTGTCTTTGGACGTTTGGATAATTTCTACGTGTTTGAAGGTTGATTCATCCAGAGTCGCAAGTCCCCTCGATAAGGCATGGTGAAGGGCACCTTTCAAGACACGATCCTTTAGGTCTCGTCCTGAATAGCCTTCAGTGCGTCGAGCAAGCGACTCTAGATCTGCATTCACAGGCATTGGAAGGCTGGATGAATACTTTTGTAAAATTTGAAGTCTGTCCTCATAATCAGGAAGACCAAAATAGATTTCCTCTTCAAATCGGCTTCGAAGTGCGGGGTCGAGGAAGTCTTGGCTATTTGTGGCTGCGATGACTACAACTCCTTCTTGATCTTCGATGAGATCGAATTGAGAGATAAGTGAATTCACCACTTCGGTTACATCGCCACGGACAGATTGGAAGCCCCGATCGAGCCCAATTGAATCAATTTCATCAATGAACACGATACACGGTTTATTTCGAATTACGTCTTCAAAGAGCTTGTTGACTTTGTCTGCCCCCGCTCCAACATGCTGTCCAATCAGAGAAGTTGCCTTAATGTAGGCAAACTCAGTTTGGGTTTCCCAGGCGAGAGCTCGAGCTAACATGGTTTTTCCTGTTCCAGGTGGACCATAGAATAGCACTCGGCGTGGCGCCCACTCCGCAAACTGCTGTGGGTCGGCAATGTACTTCTGGATAATCAAGCATTTTGCTTTCGCGTCTTCGTGACCAATTACGTCTTTAAACTCAATCTGGAGGCCTTTTGATGGAGTGTCATCGGGTGGTTCGACAAGTCGAATTCTTGTATCTGCAACGATGTGTGCCTCCGTTGGGATAACGGATACGACTTCGAATGCAAAATCGGGGAGTAACAATTGGTCAAACAAATAATCGGTTGGTTTGACTTTGATACCTTGCCATTGATCAACAGCATAAGCACTAAAGAGCTTTTCATCCCGGATACGAAGTAAAGGATTAGCTGGAACGCTATTGACTTCAAGAGGATAGCCTGCGGGTCGTAAAATCACTTCCCTTGCGGGAACAATTTGTTGAGTTAGAGGATCACTAGATGTTCGAGCGATTTCAGCCAACGGTTTCCGCGTTCGGGACGATTTCTTAGTCTTCAACCAAACATTGCCTCCCAAAAGCAAGCTGTTCGCTTTTGGGAAGGGAGAATGATATAAAGTTTCCTGCTGATTTACCATCAAATCAGTGAGATGATATCTGATGGCAGAGATTCGATGTTTTATCGCTGTTGAAGTTGATGATTCGGATTTAATTCGAGAAATCAGCAAGATTCAACAAGCGCTTTTATCAAGCGGTGCAAAGCTGAAGATCGTTGAACCCCAAAACCTTCACTTTACTCTCCATTTTCTAGGCAATATCATTGAGGAAAGGATACCAGAACTAGCAAACATAATTGAACAGATAAAAGGGGCTGTGTTTGAGGTTGAACTCAATGGCATAGGATGTTTTCGCCCCCAAAGGCCCCGTGTGATTTGGATTGGTGCAACAACAGGAGCGGACCAACTTATACATCACCAGAAATTCCTCGGACGTGAACTTAGGATTCAAGGGTTCCCTTCAGAGAAGCGCAGCTATTCGCCACACTTGACGGTTCTAAGAGTCCGAAGTGGATTGCACCGAGAAGAGCTTATGCAGATGGTTCAGCAATATACAAACAAAGAATTCGGGAAATTTTTGGTCAAAGCAATTAAGCTCAAAAAAAGCATTCTCACGCCCAAAGGACCGATTTATGAGGACTTAGCAGTGAAAGAATTGGAAGGAGCCGATGATTTTCTTTGAGGTGATTAAAGATGAAAATCCTTGTTACGGGGGCAACCGGGTTCATTGGACGAAATCTTGTGGCTAAGCTAGTTGAGGAGAAACAAGATGTCACGGCCCTTGTCAGGAAAACAAGCGAAGTTAAGGGAATACCTAAAGAAGTTCGTCTTGCTGAAGGAGATCTTCTTGATTTAGCTTCCTTGGAAGAGGCAGCCAAAGGAACTGAGATAGTTATCCATTTGGCAGCAATGTTTGATTTCTATCCAAAAGACGTTGATTTACTCTACCGTGTAAATGTGCAAGGAACTCGAAATCTATTGACCGCATGTAAGAAATTCTCTGTCAGACGGTTTATTTACTGTTCTACCAGCGAAACGACTGGAGTGGTAAAAAATCCTCCTGGGACAGAGGAAACAAAGCCTAACCCGATGTATGAATATGGAAAAAGTAAGGTTGAGGCAGAACGAGTAGTCAGAGAGGTGGCGGTGGATGGCGGATTCGAATACATCGTTCTGCGCCCTGTGGGGGTTACCGGTCCTGGAGAATTCTATGTCGGTTATGAAACCATAAAGGCGATTGCAAATAGAGAAATTTCGATGATTCCCGGTGATGGAAAAAAACACATCATGTTTATGCATGTTGATGATTTGGTGCAAGGATTTCTTTCTGCAATTCGAACTAAGGATGGTGTCAATGAAACCTACCTTCTTTGCACGGATGATGTTTTTACCTATGAGGAGGTCTTTCAGTTCGTAGCTAATCACCTGGGGGTAGAACCGCCTAAAAGAAAGGTTCCTGTATTCTTCGCTAAGCTTGGGGTTGGGCTAATAGGTTTTTTCAAATATCGAGGAAAACGGACTTATCTGTGGCATACGAAATCCGTTGATGCAATGAATTCCGAGCGATGGTATTCAAATGAAAAGGCAAAGCGACTCCTGGGTTGGAAGCCGACAATGACCATGGCAGAGACATTCACGCGTGCCATTGATTGGTTTGTGGCAGAAGGATATGTTCATAAAAAAGGGGCTGCTGAGGAAAAGGAGTTATAAGGACAAGTTTGTTTATGGGTCAAGCTCATGGGCCGGTGGTCTAGATCCCGACTGGCAGCTGCCTTTGGCTAGATTGGTATGATGCCTGCCTGGGGCGTGACTACTATTTTGTGTAGTAGTCCCCTTTCAGGTGATCCCGCGTTCAAATCGCGGCCGGCCCACCACTGATTTTACGCTGTCGTTCATTTGGAGATGTTCCACCATGGTTTAATGAGGGTCTTCAATTCACCAAGAAGCTTTTGAAGAAAGGGGGATATTCGTGGATCTTCTGCGGGGGCTTCTTCATGTATTGGAGTCCCCTGACAACTCATAGTGACTAATGTGTTGTATATTGATTCAGATAGGGCTTGCAAATCATAGCCCCCTTCCAAGAACATGACCACACGACCGTTGCAGTATTTTTCCGCAGCCTCCATGATTAGCTGGGTGGCTTTGAGATATGCAGTGGCGCTGAATTGGAGGTTGGTGAGGTAATCACGGAAGTGTGCATCATATCCGGCGGAGACAAGAATGGCAGTTGGTTGAAATTGTTCAGCTATTGGGGGAAACAGGTTCGAGAGTCCCTGCAAAAAGGAGTTGTCTGAAGTACCAGGGGGCAATGGGAGATTGATATTGTAGCCCTTTCCCTTGCCTTCGCCGAGTTCATCGATATAACCTGAATAGCCTGGATATAACGTTCGTCCATCTTGATGAAGACCAAGATATAGGATATCAGATTCTGAATAATGAATCTCTTGGGTTCCATTACCATGGTGGGCATCAATGTCAAGAATTAACACGCGGCTGTCCGGAACTGTTGACGTGATGTAACGTGCAAGTATTGAGATGTTGTTAAATAGACAGAACCCGCGAGCTGTTTGGGAGTTTGCATGATGACCTGGCGGACGAACTAGGGCGAATGCGTTATCGAGGGTCCCTGCTCGGATTTCTTCCCAGGCTTGGATTCCTGCCCCAGCAGCAAATATTGCAGCTCTGTAGGAGCCTTTCGATGTTCGAGTGTCAGCGTCGATGCGTGCTTCCCGCGCAGATGCACTACTGATTAGGTCGATGTAATCCTTTGGGTGAACACGTTCCAAATCTACCATTTTGACCTCTGAGGGTTGGTGTAGGACCACATGTCCAGTGTCGATAATCTGCTTTTCTTCCAGAAATTTCATAACTACGGTCAATCGTTCAGGTCGTTCGGGGTGGCTGAAGCCCATTTCATGTTGTAGGAAGACAGGATGATAGAATAGACCGGTAGGCAAAATTGTAACCTCAATGTGACGTGCTAATCAAGGAATAGTTGGGTTTGCTTTGTAGTTTGCCGGCGGGTGTCCTTTAACGCTTGTTCTTCTTCTGGTTTGATGATTCCACCGCATTGTTGCTTAATAGAGTGGGCTATTTGGGAACCGATTGTGGGAACGACCGCGAGTTGTGCTAGTGGTGCATCCCGGATGCGGTTCTTGGAAATAAATCCGGCTCGGAAGAGGAACCGGGCACGAACTCGACCAATGCCTTGGAGCTCAACTAGATCTGTGAGCTCCCGTTTTACACCATATCTGATTCTGAGTTCCAGTTCTTCGAGTTCGGGGACCACTGTTCGATACCCAAAAATCGGGGCGAGTTCATGGCAGGCATAAATTAGCCATTTTTGAGTATCCACTAATCGGAGAAGGTCGCCTGATCCAATTTTGAATTGATTGATGAGTTGGTCTTCGGGGAGCTCTTCAATCCAGGCTTTGGCTAGAAGTGCAGTTTTCACTTCTGCTAAGAAGAACTCGTACCGTTCTCGGTGAATACGTGGATCAGGAATTGGTGTTAGAAATTCATCGATATGCTCGATGACGTAATCATGAAAACGTTCATCTTCCCCTCTTCGAAGATAGAGGTTGGGCATATCCGGTGTATGAGATATTAGGTGAAGATAGGACACATCAGTAGTATGTTCAAGCTGTTTCATAGCCTTTGCAAGCCCATCACGGAGTACCACAGCGGATTTCGGGTCAACATAGAGTTGAGACACACGTCGACCAAAAGATGTTGCAAACAAACGTTTGTTTTGTTGTTCGAGAAGTTTTTCATCTTTGAGAAATTGGACAATCAGATCAATCATGTATTCGACTTCATCAGGATCGCGCTGATGCCCGAAGAAGGTTTGCCTGATAAAATCCATGATACCGGCTTTGTCTGAGGCGTAGTTCATAGCAATGGTGGAAAGTACATGGCTTCGGAGGGCAGATTCACTTGCAAGCTTTGAAATGATACTTTCGGGCGTTCCATGGGTGTAGTAGTCGAGCAGAAACTCCCGTTCTCCTTCATTCCGAGCGATGAGAATCGCGGTTCCTGTAGTATCATACTTTGGTCTGCCTGCACGACCAGCCATTTGCTTGTATTCTAGCACTGGGATGGGTTTGTAGCCTTCAATTCTATCGAATCGCCGATATTCCTGAATGATCACGACCCGGGCAGGGAGATTGACACCCGCGGCTAAGGTAGGCGTGGCGCAGACGGCTTTGATGAGATTATTTCGGAATGCACCTTCGATTAGTTTGCGTTCCGAATAGCGTAGTCCTGCATGGTGAAAGGCAACGCCAGCTCGAAGGAGGCGAGATAAATTCTCTGTAACCTGTGTGACTTCCCCTAGATGAAGCAGGTTTTCAGCTAATTCGCCTAGTTGGGATTGTTCTTTTTGGGTTAGGCGTGGCGCAGTAATAGAACTCAGTTTTTGGGCAGTTCGAACGGCTGAGCGGCGTGTGTTGAGAAAGGCAAGGAGTTGCCCTTTCTTCTTCAGTACACTCCGAGTTATGTCTCCGATGGGAAACGAGGTTGCAGGGACATACTTTTCCTCTTCGCCTTCATCGAAGTAGACGCGACCATCATGATAAACGCCTTCACGAAGTTTAACTGGGCGCCAGTCACTAACTAAAGCGGCACCATCTATCCAATCTGCAAGTTCGTCGGCATTATCTACGGTGGCACTCAACGCGAGTATTTGGGCGTTAGGAGCAATTTGCCGTAATCTAGCGAGTACGACTTCGAGTGTCGGACCACGACCAGGATCATTAATGAGGTGAACTTCATCGGCGACTACAATGGCGATATCAGACATCCATTTCGCACGATGCCTAAGAAGTGAATCTGCTCGTTCGTTTGTACAAACAAGAAGGTCATAGGCGCCATATTTCTCTTCGATTGTGTCGTAATCACCGGTAGTGATTCCCACATTCACACCGAGATTTGAATAAGGTCGAAACTCGTCATACTTCTCAGAAGCTAATGCGCGTAGAGGGCATAAGTACAATGCTTTGCCTCCCTCTTCGACGATTGCCTTCAGCATGCACAATTCAGCAATGAGAGTTTTTCCTGATGCTGTGGGAATGGCTAACACAATGTTATTGCCATCTAAGACGCCAGCTTTGATTGCGGCTTGTTGAGGAGGATATAATTCTGTGATACCCTTCTCTTGGAAGTAGTCTTTAATGGATTTTTCAAGAGATAACCGGGCTATCTTTTTTATCTCAGTTTCCCACCTGGGGCAATTAGCTTCCTGCAAAGAGGAGAATCCCAGGTCTGGGTGAATAGATTTCTCCTTCTTTGACTAATTGTTCAATGGCCTCGCGCACAAAGGCTTCTGAAAGGTTCGCGAGCTTTGAACGTTCTATCAACTTTTCAATTGGTACACCGGAGGGAGATTCCTTCGCGAGGTCCCGTATCATAATCAGTATTGCCCTGAGTTTTTCTCGCTGCGATTTGGGACGTCCAATCATGATATTATCAATATCATATTGACCAGTTTCAGCATCAAACCCGACTTGCTGCAACGATACTTGGACGAGTCGAACGGCCGCCTGGGCATCCTCCGCCAGTGCCTTTTCTCGTAAAGCCATTTTTGCATGCGCCTCAGTCAATCGAATGAGCGACTCCAGCTGTCGAGCCGTGATGGGAACCGGAGCGTTCTCCCGTTCACCGCTTCTCCGCATACTCAAATAGAACGCCCTGACAACATTGAGCGCCTCATCCGTGAGGCTCGGAGTAACCCCCCGACGAGCATAAGCGATGAACTTTCGAAGCAAATCCGCGTTAATCGGAGGATCTTTGGTCTTCCCCCGGTCCTGATGAAGGGAAATAATATGGTCTGCCGTCCGCTCATCACGTTCCACTTCCGGCACATCCGTCAACGTGAAAATAAGATCAAACCGAGACAACAACGTAACAGGAAGATTCACATTCTCCGCAAACGAACGCTCCGCAACATACCGACCAAGATTCGGATTCGCCGCCGCTAAGATCGCTGTCCGAGCATTAAGCGTTGCAACAATCCCCGCCTTTGCTATTGAAACGGTATGCTGTTCCATGGCCTCGTGGATAGCGGTTCGATCTTGGGGGCGCATCTTATCAAATTCGTCGATACAAGCGGTTCCCCGATCAGCGAGGACGAGTGCCCCAGCTTCGAGGGCAAATCCCTCAGTGTCAGGATCCCGGAGCACGGCAGCGGTGAGACCCGCAGCGGTTGAACCCTTCCCGGAAGTATAGAGTCCACGTGGGGCGATTTGTGCCACATACTTCAAAAGCTGGCTGTTGTGGACAACAAGATTGCCTTGGGCGAGGACGAAGTGACCATCAGTGGTAGCGATGTCATAGACAGTTGTGTCCTGGTCTATTTCCTCTATGTTAGTGATAGGGTCCCAAAAGATGTCAGAATGGGCTAAAGTGTGTAACCAGGTAAGTGTAGGTGATTGAAAGGACTTGAAAGCGGAGAGTTTGGATACAACGTTTTGGAGATATTTGCGTCCAACGCGTTGTCGGTAGGTCTTTCCGCGTAGTTCACCTAGGAAACTTCGAGTCCAAGTTCCTCTTCTACTTGAAATACCAAGTTCTCTGTATGCGACATTGAGAAGGCGCCCAAAGTTGGGAATAATATCTCTAGACTGGTAACGTTGTCGTCTTTGGAGCTTGGCAACTAAATCTTCAAGAGCTCTTTGTTTAGATTGAGAAGCAAGGCTAATGTATTTGTTGAATTGGAGTATGTCTTCCGATTGAACTCGGATTTGATAATAAATCCTATCTGTGTATGGCCCCTTGGTAATTTTGCGTTTTCTAATTGTAGCAAAAATGCCAAGTGTTGCCAGAAGGTCACTAATCTGATATACTAGGTTCTTGCTAATGGTTGTAGCAGAAATCGCGGTACCTTTTTTGTCAATTGTGCCATCACCAGAAAAATATCCAGATAGTAGAGCACATCTGAATGATTGGGGAGTGTTAAGGAAATCTTTGGGGATTCTTTTCTCTTTAGCTCCGGACCCAAATTTTTCTTGGAACCACTTGGCTATACTTGATTGACAAATGAAAACACCTTTTTCAAAAATTGATGCCTTTCCAAAGGTTGATTTTAGGTCTTCTTCAATGGTACTTTTGACATATTCATCAAGATTAGAAAATTTGATCGATGGACCTTCAACATTTCCTTCAGCAAGATAAAAACCAATTATCCGACCTGTATGCGTTTCTAGTGTTATAGATTTTGGAAACCAACTAGTATCACGCTTTCTTCGTATCCATGATCCCGAAGGCAATGAGATTTTGCCCTGGATTATTGCGCCCATCGTATTTGGTGTTACATTTGAGATAGCCGCAGCTCTTTTTGCACTCATAGTGCCAAAATTTACTTGTTCTATTTGGTCAATAATCACATCAGTGCTGACAAGCTCATTTGCGGGAAATTCTGAACTCAAATCGAAGGAAGCCTTACCATTTCCTAGACTTATATTCCTAGCAATCGGTAGATAAACGCCTGTATGAAGTTCATTTGCAGTAACCACTTTCAAGTGACCATTTGAAATCGTTGTAAATGAGTGATCAGGGGTAGCTAGCACTGTTCTTCCTGAGCGGGTCTTGATTCTAACCAATTTGCTGGTTTGATGCCTGCTAACCTCGTATATCCGTGATTTCTTGATTCTCAATGAAAAAGGATCCAATGCTTGAGTAAAGATAGATTTGGAATCTGGTAGCGAAAGAACCTCCGTGTGATTACTTTCGAGAATATAGTCTGGAAAGTCAGCAATTAGTTTGTCAACAAATGAACCAATTGATTTGGTGATCCAATGGGTGCGGTTTTTCTGTTGATACCCGACATAAATTTTTTCTGACCCATGTATGCTCTTTGCGGTTCCGGGGTCCCCTACGAGGAGGATGTTGGAGTCGCCGCGGATTTTGACTCCGTCGGCGAGGACTTTGCTTACGCCGCCAAATAGAAGGAGGCAGACGGCTTCTTTGATGTCGGTGAGTCCGTAGATGGAGGGGGCGATGGAGTTGACGAGTTTGCGGTGAACGAGGGGGTCTTTGGCGAGTTCTTGGATGGCTTCTTCTTCTTTTGGTTCGATTTCCACTCGGTCAGCTTCTCGTTCGGAGACTGCAACGTAGTTGGTGTCTAAGAAGACGCTAAAGGTGGGTGCTTTACGTCTTGTTCGGGCAGTGGTGTCTTGGGTTGATCGTAGGATGCCCACTACGCGGCAGGGGTCGCCTGGGCGAGCGATATCGACGAGATCTTCTCGAAGGATGCAATCGAGGGCGCGGGGTAAAGCGCCTGGAGGTAATTCTTCTGGCTTTTCTTGAAGGCGGATTTTTTGCCAGTCTACAAATTGTGAGCGTTCAGGTATTAAATCGAAAGGCCCTTTACTCCGACAGGCCTCGTTCATGCAATTAGTCGGGGGAATGAATTGGTTGGTTTGGGGGACCGTGATGGGTTCTAAGCATTCTCGACATTGGAAGACGCCTTCGACGAGGAGGGGTTTGACATCGCTTACGCGTGTAACCAAAGCGTCAACCATGATTAATTGTCCAATATGTTCAGCCCGGATGAAACGCACGGACACGCGATCAGGAACTTCTTTGAACCGTCCATGAATCTTTTGTTCCCTAACAATATCGTAATAATCAGGGTCAACGACCCGAAGAATGCGAAGAATCGCTGTCGAAGCCGCTTCGATGGCGCGTTGGGGATTCTTCTTTGTTGCGATTGCAAGTTCAGGATCAAAGGTTAGTAAGTGATTGAAATCAATCGGTACAGAAATGAGCTTATCTAGGCTGATTCGGGCGATGGCATCATTATAGGGAGTATCACCCTCTTCGGTCTTATAAGACCTAAAAAATTCTTCATAACGGGCGATATAGTCAATTTCTTCAGTCACTATTTCCGATCTCCATTACTTCTTTCTGCCAATTACGTAAAAGACTGGCGAGTTTGTCAAAAAGCCACCGTTCTTCTTCTGTCATTTTCTTTTTAGTCTCGCGTATTCGTTCTTCCCGTGATGCTAATTTCATGAGTTTCAGTAACCTATTGGCAATAAGATCCCGGAGTAACGTTTCCATTTTTGATTGGGATGCTACCCGAACATCATTGGGGGCTTTTTTGTTTTGTTGAATAAGATGTTCGATGGCAGTCCTGATTTGGAAGTAGTAATTAGGAGTTAATGGTTGGAGAACAGGTTCTCCTGCTTCCCGTAGTAATGCCTTATGTAAATCAGGGACACTAATTTCTGGAGCCTTTAGTTGAACCATATCATTTGAGGCTAAGAGGACTGCGACCCATCGAGGAAGATCAAATTCTCGTCCCTTTTCAACAGGACGATAAGTTGAGCCTTGGATGGTGAACTCGTCTATTGTCCTTAAGGCAATTACAGGCACCGTAGCGTTTTCATATTGAAACCAAAGTGCATCCTTCATGTTTTGAGCTTCCATGCATAATTCCTCTTCTGTTTTTAATCAAAATTTCCTTCCATCGATTCGCGACGCTGCAGGATTTCGCTGACACGTTCATCGAAGACTTCAACGGGGATGTCCATGAGGGTTAGGCGTGCACGCCGTCCCCGCTGGCCCGTTCCAATCCCTTCGACGACCTTTCCGATGATTCCGAGTGAAACGAGGGCATCAATGGTTTTTCTGAAGGTTGGGAGAGCCTGTTTCTTAACTCCGAATTCTTCACAGATGAGCTGGTAACGCTCATAGACACTTGCAATGGTTGTTGAACTGGATTTTTCCGCTTTTAATTCTCGTGTGAGCGCGGCGAGTACGAGGATTTCTTGGTCACGGAGTCCATAAAGCACATCAGAACGTAATTCGGAGTAGACTTCTTGTTTGGCTCGGCGAATTAAGTCCGGAGTTATTGGTCTAACATTGAGACGATCTGCAGCTTTACCGGCTAAATATAAAACTTCAATTCCGTGCCGAGCATTCTGAGTGGATGCGGCGATATTGGCTACCATGTTTATAATTTCATCCGTTACCACGCCTTTATGAAACGCGAGTTCGGATCGGAATTTAAAGATTTTAAAAAGTTCATCTTGGTTATAGGCTGGCATGTCGATGCGGTCATGGAGCCGGCCGGAAAGTGGAAAACTCAGAGTGTTTTGCCAATCGACTATACGGCAGGCGATTAGTGTCGAAATAAATGCTTGGCCATGCTTTGCCACTTCACTAGCATGAATGATGCTAAGAAGATCTTGACCGAGTAAATATGCTTCATCAAGGCATAGGACTAAACGTATGTTTTCCCGTGATAGTCGTCGGTTGATCATCGTTGTGATTTCTTCATCTGAAAATCCACGGCTAGTGACTTTGAAGCGTTCAGTGAGTAAATCGCGGAGAATAGCGCTTTTTGTTCGGAACATGAAGCAGTCATAGTATTCGAACCGGACTTTGATGTCCCGTTTCGCTGCCGCCTTCTCTAGTCCCTGTCCAAAGTATCGGATGGATACGGTTTTTCCAGTTCCGGGTTTGCCCACGACAGCGACATTTACTGCATAGGCACCATCCTTGTTAAGGAGGGCTTTGAATGTGTGACTCAGCCTAATGAGTTGGTTTTCGCGGTTGGGAAGCTCTGGTGGAATAAATGCTGGGTGAAGGGTTTCTTCATTTTTAAAAACTGATGCACCCAATAGTGCTTTTTCGATGATATTCTCGCCCACGTGCGCACCCTCGAAATAGTCGATCAGAGAAGGCTAGCCGCTTCACTGCACGAACTGAAGTTGCCGCCCATAAAAGGATTTTCCACACTAACGTAAAACTGACTAGGAGAAGCCTACATAGAAGCATGACTACTTCTTGCGTTTTTCCTTTCCTTTCTTACCGAGCCACCATTCAAGATAGTCGCGGCGGTGTTGGGATTTTTCTCGTTCCGCATCCTCGTGTCGATATGAGGAACGCTGTTCATCCCAAAGCCGGTCCAGTTCAGCACGAGATACGGCGAGCCCGCATCGTTGACATACTTGACGGCCGCTCTTCGGATCAAATTTCATAGTGCCAGCGCACTCAGGGCAACGAGCCAAATTGGTCACCTAACATTGGGTGTTGAGAACTAACCAATGTAGTGCTTTAACTCTTTGTGTCAAAGGACTGTGACCGATTTGGCAAGGTTCCTGGGTTGGTCGGGATCATGTCCGCGTAAAATGGCAGCATAATATGCTAGAAGCTGGAGAGGTATCACATAGCTTATTGGTGAAAAAATTTCTGATGGGAGTTCAGGCAGGGGTATAGCGTGGTGGCTAAGGTCAATAAGTCTCTGATCAGTGGCTGAGCAGATGGAGATGATTTGGGCCCCTCTGGCTTTCATTTCCATCACGTTACTTTCTAAGTGTCGACGTGTATTATCATTGGGGGCTACGAAGATAATAGGGAAGCCAGGTTCAACAAGAGCAATGGGACCATGTTTAGATTCACCGGCAGGATAGCCTTCTGCATGGACATAGGCAATTTCCTTGATTTTCAGAGCCCCTTCCATTGCCGTTGAAGTGCTAATTCCCCGTCCGAGGAAAAAGAAGTTGGATTTGGTGATGTATTGTTGGGCCGTTTCTTTAATCTGACTTTCTTGATTGCGAATGACTGCTTGGATAAGATTGGGAAATTGATTCAATGCCATGAATAATTCCTGGCTTTCTTTATCCGTTTGTGCACCAGTCATTGTTCCCAACGAAATCGAAAGAGAGGCTAGGGTTGCAAGTTGGGTTGCGTAGGTCTTTGTTGCTGCAACCCCGATTTCTGGACCAGCCTGGGTGTAAAGGACGGAATCTGCCATTCGGGTAATTGAGCTGCCTACTGTATTGGTAATGGTTAATATGGTTGCGCCTTGGTTCTTGAGGTGTTTGACAGCGTGTAAGGTATCAATGGTTTCACCGGATTGTGTCACTGCTAAAACGGCCGTATCTTTACCCAGACTTTGTGCAACAGTATCAGATCCCTCTGAGGCAATTACCCCATGTATGAGTCGGTCAGCGATGTGAGAGAACATGTATTTTGCAGCCATCGTTGCATGGAACGATGTCCCCGCTGCGATAGTTAGAATATTCTTGTGGTTATGTAGGACTTCGGCAAATGCTTCAAGATCATTTTTTCGAATCCGGAGAGTATCGCTGAGTGCACGGGGCTGTTCATGAATTTCTTTCAACATGAAATGTGGATAACCGCCTTTTTGAGCCATGTCAATTGTCCATTTGACCACAGTAGGTTCTCGAATAGGAAGTGGGGCTAGTGAGCCTGTGTCATCAATTCGACTCATCAATGCGCTGTTAGAGGTTAGATGAACGACCTCATGGTCTTCAAGAACGATTGTTTTTCTAGTCATGGGGAGGAATGCAGGAACATCTGATGCACAATAAACTCCTTGAGTGCCCAATCCAATCACAAGGGGGCTTTCTTTTCGGGCACACACAAGCTCTTTGCCATTCGTTCCTAGTACAACGATGGCATAACTCCCTTCCAATTGTGTTATAGTCTCTGCTACTGCTTCTTTGAGGGTGGGGGTGTGACTAAGAGCTTCTTCTATCATGTGAGGAATGACTTCAGTATCGGTTTGTGACTCAAAGCGGTGACCATTTGCTTGAAGCTGCTCACGAAGTTCTTGGTAATTTTCGATGATTCCATTGTGGACAACTGCGATACGTTTTTGGCAATCGGTGTGAGGGTGCGCATTAGCTTTTGAAGGGGGCCCATGGGTAGCCCATCGTGTGTGTCCGATGCCGATGCTTCCAGGAAGGGTGTCGAAGTTTAGGCGGTGGTGTATGTCATCGATTTTACCTTTGTCCTTCTTGATGAACAGGGTCCCCTCAGAAACCGTAGCAATTCCGCTTGAATCATATCCTCGGTATTCTAAACGTTTCAATGACTGGCGTAGAATGGAGGCGACATTACCTTTCATGTGAATTGCGCCGATAATTCCACACATGATAGTTCGCCCCAAGGAACCACTTCAAACCCATGGCATAAACTTTCCCGTTTGGGAATACTATAGGCTTTTGGTCATGTAGGGTCCATCGAGTTTGTAACCATGACGGCGATAATATTCTCTTGCTCCGATTCCACTAGTGCACACAATCAATTTGCGATCGTAGCTTTGCGCATAATCTTCAGCTGCAATTAGCAGTTTAGCGCCAACTCCACGATGTTGCCAAGCGTCTTCTTTTGTTGTGCCAATGTTGACTGATTGACCATAAACATGGAGTTCACGGAGAAGAGCTGCATCTCGTGATTTTATTTCTGGGCGATGGGCACCATTACTGGGTATTCGTAACCGTAGGTAACCCACCAGTGAGTTCTGTTTTTGATCTTCGTAGGCAAGGAAAAGTTCTCGTCCCTTAGACGCTGGATATTCATCTACTCGTAGCGTTAAATCCTGGATATCTGGGATTTCTGTGTTTGTATTCATTTGAGACCGCTGCTTATAACCTACTTCACGATATCGTATCGTGTGTACTTGGTACCCTTTTTGTTTGGCACGCTGAAAGACAAGTTGGGTTAAATTTCCGGCATCAGGTCCTGCGACGATTAGGCGTTTAGGAATATCACGTTGCATGCGTTGAATTCGCACCCACCGAGGAATTAAGGGTAACACGTCAGAAATGAGGTCAATAACTTCATCTGTGGTGTATGGATTGTACTCACCTTTCCGCCAGGTTTCGAAGAGATCACTACCTCGCAGAACTAAACAGGGGTATATTTTGAGAAGATCGGGTTGGAATTCTTCGTGTGAGAATAAGTCTTTGAAGACGTCTTGATCCCTTTCTCGCGTCGATCCTGGCAAGCCAGGCATGATATGATAGCAGACTTTGAGCCCTGCATCCTTTGCCAGCTGAGTAGCACTGATGACATCAGACACAGTATGCCCACGACAAATGGCAGTGTAGATGTCATCATATATGGTTTGAACTCCTAACTCTACTCGAGTGGCTCCAAAATCTAGCATTCTATCGACATGACCCTGTCTGCAGTAGTCAGGTCGAGTTTCAATGGTAATTCCAACGGGCCGAATTTTTGCATTTTCAGCTAGTTTTTTTGCTTCCGTGATGTTCCTAGCTTCAAAATCATTCATTGCATCAAGACATCTTTTCACGAATTCTTGTTGATATTCTTCTGAAGCGGAAAGGAAGGTTCCCCCCATGATGATTAATTCAACTTTATCTGTGCTGTGTCCCATGACTTGGAGCTGTTCCAATCGACTTACCACCTGTAGGTAAGGATTAAATTGGTTCTGACGAGCTCGCAGTGTGGCAGGTTCATCCCCTACGTATGCCTTGGGTGCGGTGGGGATATTGGTGGGGCAGTAGATGCACTGTCCCGGGCATTCCATCGGCTCGGTCATGACAGCTACGACTACAACACCAGATAAGGTGCGGGTGGGTTTTTTGCGGAGAACATGGCTTACTTGTTCTTTCTCTTCGTCGGTAGCATAACTTAATATCTCAACATCTGAGGGGAACCGAGAAAGCCTATACTTTTGGCTAAGTTTGCGTTTTAGTTTCTGGAGTTCACTTTTGCTTCGAACCTTCCCCAGTAATACCGCTTGAAGGATTTCTTCGGCCACGCGCTGCAACCTAGTTTCCACCTATCGAGCAATCACATGCTAAATGAAAATGATAGAGGCTAGACTGAAAGTTCTCAAGTCTAGCGGCGAACAGCTTTGGGCTGACCAGCAGGTGTCTGATTTAAGATGCGTTTGGTATAGATTCTACGATTGCGCAGACGAGGAATCGGAGTAACCCGTACTTTGCCTTCGATTTTTGGTGTTTGGCTCCGAACTTTACCTGCTTTTGTTAGGCTTCCGTGTGATCCGGGCATTGTGTTTCACTGCCCCGGTGTTTGTATCTTAGGCTTTAAGGGTTTCCATTTGTCGTAGAGAAAACAGCGGGGCCTCGTGGTATTTAGTATCAGCAATCTTTTTACAGCGGCTTGAACTGGTAGGCAATACGTGATTTGGTGAATAGAATGGATGTCTTTCTCGTCTTTGGAATTGGTAAAATATATTGTATTAATGAGCAGTTTTCGATTATTTCTGAGGCTAATTTAGGTAATACCGTAGACGAGATTGTCCAAGTCCATGATAATATTCGTCGAGGAGTAACCGCTCCACAGATTGCGGAATTTCTTGAAGCCTTAGCAGGGAAGGATGTTAAGCGATATTTTGTAGAATCAAAGGTGCTGGCTGATGAGTTTTCAAGAATATATGAAGTGAATGCACAACATTACGAAGATGTTCGGTTATGGCGGAAGGTTCGTCAGGATTTCTTTAGTCGAATCTTTGCGTCTGAAGAGCAAAAGGCACTTCATGAAGTAGCCATGGGAATTTCACGGCTCGCTATTCGGGAAGCCTCTGAACAAGGCGATCAATTAGTTATTCAAGCGATGAATTCCTTGGATGACGTAGAGAAGGTACAAAATCTGATGGTCTCACGACTTCGAGAATGGTATGGACTACATTTTCCCGAAGTGGCGCATGCGATTGAGAATGGTCACACCCTTGCCCGCCTTGTAGTAGAAGGCGGTTTAAGAGCGCGCATTGAAGGTGATCCTGAATTAGTGAAGCTGATTTCTGAATCACCGGCAAAGGTTGATTCAATTAACCAATCTATGGGAGCTGATATTCCCGAACAGGATATGGTCATGATTCAAACATTGGCTCAACAAATCCTTGAGCTTTACAAGTTCAGAGAACAGCTGGAAAAATACCTAGATGAATCAATGCGAATAGTAGCACCGAATCTTAGAGGATTAATCGGTCCAGTGATAGGAGCTCGGCTGATTGGGCTAGCAGGGGGATTGCAAAAGCTTGCGCGTTTTCCGGCAAGCACTATTCAAGTGCTTGGTGCTGAGCAAGCGCTGTTTCGTGCATTGAAAACGGGGGCTAGACCACCCAAACATGGTGTTATTTTCCAGCACACGCTTATTCATACTGCGCCTTGGTGGCAACGAGGAAAAATCGCTCGCATTTTAGCAGGAAAAATCACAATTGCTGCACGCATTGATTTGTATTCAGGCCAGTATGTCGCGGAAGAGTTGAAGCAGAATGTTCATTTAAGGGTTGCTGAAGTCAAACGAAAATATCCCACAGCACCTAAGACTCCACAATCAAAAGCACAAAAGCTTCCGCCAAAACGGAAACGATATGGAAAACGGACTAAACCACATGCTCCGAAAAAACGGCGCAGCGGTTCTCGGAGGGACAGATCTTGATTGATGTCAGTGAGGACAAGAATCGACCTGGACTATTTTGGGCTCATATGGATGTTGGGGCGAAACGTCCCGCCACTATGAATTTAGCTCCAGGAACCACAGTTTATAATGAACAGATAGTCACAAAAGGAAGATCGGAATTCCGGGTTTGGGATCCATATCGTAGTAAACTTGCTGCAGCTCTGCTTAGGGGTCTTGAAGCATTCGCCTTTGCTCCCAGAATATCCGTCCTTTACTTAGGAGCATCGTCTGGCACAACAGCGAGCCATGTATCGGATTTACTCGGTTTGGAGGGACGATTATACTGCGTTGAATTTGCGCCTCGAGTGATGCGTGATCTTGTGCAGGTCTGTGCCACTCGGAAGAATATGATTCCGATTATGGCGGATGCAAGATATCCTGAATCCTATAGACAGATACCCGAATTGGTTGATGTCTTGTACCAAGATGTAGCTCAACCCAACCAGGCGAAAATCCTAGTAGAAAATGCGAAACGGTTTCTTCGATCCGGAGGAACAGCATACGTAGCCATTAAAGCGCGGAGTATCGATGTTGCAGCGAAGCCAACACGTATATTCAGCCGTGAAGAAAAGACGTTAACACAATCTGGATTTACTGTAGTAGATCGATTCTCATTGGACCCTTTTTCCGCTGACCATGTTTTCTTAAGTGCCATTTATGGTGAAAACTTGTAATGAAAAAATATTCCGGCTTCCTTTCTGGTCTTGAACGAGAGATTGCACAAATTAATGATCATATGCCCAAGACTAAGAAACCCCTTTCCGAATTATTGAAGGAAAAATCTCCTGGATTCATTACACGAGAAGGGCAAAAAAGTGCAGTTCGCATAGAAGAGCTAAACGAACTGGCACAGGTTGTACCATCTGAATACCATAATAGAATAATGATACCTTTCACGATTCTAAGAAGGACTACTCTGGGTCCAGGGGCTCATACCATAGGCGGTTCAAAGCTGGAACAATTTACTGTTTTATTGATTTTAGGAAGAGTTGAAAGACCCTTTGAATCATGGCGTTCCACAGAATTACCCCGAATTATTTATTCCCCAGAAGTGGGTCTCTTAAGACAGAAATTACCAACCACATTGACAATAGGATTTGGAAAGTAAATGCAGGCAAAGCAAAAGTATCTAGATGATGTTCGAGACGTCTTAGATACGGCTGCACGAGAACACGCCACCACCTTCAACCCCGAATACTGCTTCGACAGCATCATCGATGAGGGATCTGGGCGCATCGCCATTAAAGCCAGCCTCACAATAGACAATGTTGAATCTCATGTTCGAGCAGAATTAGGTAAGATTTGTTCAATACTTCGATGCACCCCCTTGATCATTGGGGAACGTACGCGGAAACGCCCCCTACAGGATGGTGTTGTCCATGCACGGGGTTCTATTCCCGCAGTTACTCTAGAAACGCTACGCCTTATGTTGGAAGAAAATGTCTATCCATTTCTTTTAGCAAAAAAAGGTGGTATTTACGTTGCTATGGATGGTAATAAACTAAAGAAGACCCGTGAAGAACGGAACTTTTCACGGGGAGATATTGCAGAAGAGTTAGGACTCTCGCGGCGGGCGATATACGAATATGAAAGAGGGACCATAAGTCCTACAATTGATGTTGCACTCAGATTAGAAGATTTTCTTAATGCGAGCTTAATCGAACCCCTAAACCTTTTAGAGACCAACACATTGTCTGCGAAAGCCAAGGCGGGAATAGAGCCGCCTGGTAGGCAAACAAGACTTATAAAAACAACGCTAGAAGCTTTTTCTCGATTGGGCTTTGACTCAACTGTGGCCCACGATGCGCCTTTTAATTTGCTTTCATCGTTGCATCAACACGTCTTTCTGAGCTACTTGAAACAGCGTCTTGAACGACTAGATGAACACCGACTTGAGTTTTTAGCTAGACTGGCTGATGTACTGAAAGAAGAACCAGCAATAATCGCATCTGATTCTCCTGTCGTCGAAGTAATTAGTGGTGTACCAGTTCTGTCCATCAAAGAGCTCCTGTCATTGGAGAACCCAAATGAATTCATCGAATTAATTCACAGCCGTCGAGGAGCTTAATTTGTACGAAGAACACCAGGAAGGCGCTATAACCTTTCTACGGCCGCCTTTGCAGGACATCCCCACGACTAGTATGACAGTGTTTTTCAATCCGCAATCTGAACTAAACCGAGACATAGCCGTCGTTGCATTACAGACATTCATTACCGAATATGAATTAACGCACGTTCGAGTATGCACTCCATTAGCGGGAACGGGTGTTCGACCTATTCGCTTTGCCAAAGAAGTTGAAGGAATCGATAAGGTGATTGTGGGTGATGCAAACCCCCATGCTGTGGAGTTGATAAAAAAGAATCGAGATATGAACGGCGTCGGAAACTTGCTCGAAGTTTATCACATGGACGCTAATGAGTTACTAAGCCAGTATACAACATTTCGTGAAAAATTTGATGTCATTGATATTGATCCGTTCGGTACTCCTCGTGAATTTTTCGATTCGGCTATTAGGGCATTAAGGCCTCCAGCTTTTCTCTGTCTCACTGCAACCGATATGCCAGTGTTGGTCGGAATTCGACGTAAAGCATGTATCAAACGATACGCTGCCGTTCCTTTGAAAACTGAATACGCACATGAGCTTGCAGTGCGAATATTGATGGGTTGTGCCGTTCGCCAAGCAGCTCCACTTAACATCGGACTCAGTCCCTTACTATCGTTTTCGATAGATCATTATGTTCGACTATGTTGTTTGGCGAAGGAAGGAGACAGGGACACCTGGAAGTCTGTTTCACAAGTAGGATTCATGATTCATTGCGATCAGTGTGGACATCGGTCAATTACTGAAGGATTGATACCGCAGACGCTATCTTGTGATCAATGCAAGGCGGAAAAAGTCCAATTAATAGGACCACTCTGGATCGGCGGACTAGGACATGAAGCATTTATCAGTAAAATGTCTGAAAACTTAGCTAACTTTTCGCTGGGTGAGAAACGTAGAATCTCAGCACTCTTGGGTATGCTCAAAGAAGAAGTGAATGGTCCTCCCACCTATTTTGACCTCCATCAGTTGGCAGATAAGCTGAATATCCCAGTCCCTCCTTTTCAAGAGGTGACCAAAAGATTACGTGATAATGGTGATTTTTGTGTTCGAACCCATTTTTCTCCTCATGCGATTCGTACTTCGGCCAGTGAACAGACCTTAATTCAGCTTCTTTCATCGCTCACCCTGGAGGAATGATTGGTTGGCACGATGGAAGAAAGATGAAATTTATCGAAAACAGGCCAGAAAGGCGGGGTATCGGTCGCGTGCGGCTTTTAAATTATTAGAAATCGATAACCGATTTGAGATTTTCAAAGACGCGGCACGAATCGTTGATCTATGTTGTGCCCCTGGTTCTTGGCTACAGGTGGCGAAGGAACGATGTGATGTCTCTGATGCAGTTATTATTGGAATTGATATTGCATATGTCAAACCAATTTCAGGCGTAAACATTATTCAAAGTTCTCTCGAGTCCCCGAAGCTAGTAGACCAAGCCTTAGGATTGCTAGAAAAACCTGCCCAAGTTGTACTCAGTGATTGCGCACCAAAGTTGTCTGGGAATAAGTCCCTTGATAGAGAACGGCAACTTTGGTTAGCAAAACTATCCTTTCAGATTGCCATAAAATTACTTGACAAGGACGGGTGTTTTGTAACGAAAGTCTTTCAATCGAATGAATTTCGTGACTTCGTTTTGCAGACTAGAAAGTCATTTCGTTTGGTGAAAACATATAAACCACAATCTTCGTTTAAACGGAGCCCAGAGATGTATTTGATAGCAAAAGGATTTCGTGGCGTATCAGAACCTGTCAGCCTAGCTGAACTTTAATCCATTTATTCAGTTTCTCACAGACCCAAGGGTTTGTGGGTTGTGCCGCCCCACATTGATCGATATCGGGGCAGACAAAGCATGGAAGGCCTTCCCGGGTGTCCCATTCAGATTCAGAATCGTGCCAAATCAGTCTAAAGGTAGATTCCCCATCATGTTTTTCTGCGACTTTCTTGATTTGGCCATTTTTGTTTAGAGAATCAATAACCTCGAGGATAGTGGATTCGGGTTCGTTCATTTTCTTAACTAGCTCTGCAAGAAGTATGCCCTGCTTTCCCGAGTCCTTAATGACTTGGAGAGTACCCGATTCCATGACATCATCTAGGAAGTAGGTCCGCTGGATAAAAAACCTTTCAAACGCCAACGAAAAATAAAGGAAAAAGGGCGAATAGGTTCGCCCTATGAATACCCGTTAGAGTGGAACTTCGAGATCTAATTTTTCCACAAGTTCTTTGTACCGATTTCGGACCGTAACTTCAGTGACTCGCGCCACCGAAGCCACTTCGCGTTGCGTACGTCGTGAGTTTCCTAACACACTTGCAACATAGATAGCTGCGGCCGCAACACCTGTTGGTCCTCGACCACTTGTTAATCCTTTGTTGGCAGCCATTTTTAAAATTTGAATGGCTTGTGCTTGAACCTCGCCAATTAATTTCAGTTCGCTGATAAATCGGGGAACATAGTCTATTGGAGAGGTGGGAGGGATTGAGAGACGGAGCTCACGCGCGATGAAACGGTAACTTCGTCCAATCTCTTTCTTGCCGACTCTTGAAACCTCTGCCACTTCGTCGAGTGTCCGAGGGATACGTGATTGTCGGCAGGCTGCATACAGCGCTGCAGCAGCCACGCCTTCAATCGATCGCCCTCGAATTAATCGTTGTTCAACGGCTCTGCGGTAAAGCATTGCCGCGATTTCACGAACGTTGCGTGGAAGACCCAGACTTGATGCCATACGGTCAAGTTCTGAAAGAGCATATGCCAGATTGCGCTCAGTCGCATCAGAAACACGGATTCTGCGTTGCCATTTGCGAAGTCGATAGATTTGCGCTCGACGTTTTGGAGCTAAGTCTTTTCCATAACTATCACGATTGCGCCAGTCAATCATTGTTGAAAGACCCTTATCATGTATAGTGAAGGTCAGGGGTGCTCCAACACGCGCACGTTTATCACGTTGTTCTTGGTCAAAAGCCCTCCATTCAGGGCCTTCGTCGATGATCCGGTCCGTGAGCACGAGCCCACAGTTCATGCATATAATTTCCGCTCTTG
>Ga0209427_10001256_pt1 | contig 28909 bp, 27 predicted proteins | sample DeeMarSWOR136_30_FD_187465 | JGI IMG/M metagenome (GOLD analysis project Ga0209427, IMG submission 187465) | Marine sediment microbial communities from White Oak River estuary, North Carolina - WOR-1-36_30 (SPAdes) (version 2) | ecosystem: Environmental > Aquatic > Marine > Intertidal zone >...
TGAGACTTTCTTGTGAAAATCTGACTTCTTGATTCATGGGACATAGTTTTCGGGATACCAGTGAAGGTTGTCTGGACGCCAAAGAACGAACGATAGGGAACCGTCACTTACTTCTGGTTCGAACCAGCTGATGGTTAGAAACCAAGACCGATGAATCCAGAGAAGGAGCGTATGAAGGAACTCTGCTCTAGGCGACGAATTTATCAAGTCCATGTTATAGAACAACCGGAAAAGGAGCTTACACTCATTTTCTCTTAATTTGCAAATATACAATAGATACGACTTGTGTGTGAGTCAATATGCCAAGTGATGAGTGGAACTACTTTGTCGAGAACTACTTTGGCGACCCCTATATGATGTGGCCTGATGGGATTGATGAGAAATCAGTCATCCCACTCAAGGATAAAGAGCGGGAAACTGCTGAAGACATGCTCATCAAGTCTCTTGAAGAAGGGAGCCACTATGGTGCTATAGGTCTCCGAGAGTTGAGATCCACAAAGGCAGTTCCAATCCTCGAGGAACAATTAGGGATGAACAATGGGACTCTCGCGGTTGAGATTGCTGTAGCCCTTTGCATTATCAAAAATACTCTGGAGTACCTTCCTCACATCCTTGTGGCTCTCAAGTTATCCCCTTTTGGTCGGATAGGATTTATGTAGCATGAGCACTGCGACGTTTTCCCACCGAAGAGATTGTAGAGGCTTTGTTTGAATCTGTTGCAAAGGACCATGAGTATTTAGTCCGGAATCACGCCTCGGAAACTATACTCTTCCTCCACGGTCTTCAACCCTCTATCACTATGCATGAAGAAATCTTCAAGCACATGATTGTCGAGTTTGACAAGGCTAATGATGCGTCGATTGATAATGCACTCGCTTACTACAAGATGTGTGCTGATATGTTGCGTGATCTGATTGAGAAGAAAGGAATTCTAAGGACCGGTCCAATAATTGAGAATATCTGGAACTGGGAACAATAATAGCTTAAGAAAGAGAGAAGAGGTGAATACTCCCTGTGAACTCTCATAGAGAGATCTGTTCCTCACTCCTGATGCATGACAAAACCCCGCTATGGTAGTACTCAGAATTTCTTAGTGGGATAATACTCCTTGACATAATTCGGATATGAGTCTGAAAAACCAAGAATCTCATATCTTATGATAATGCGCAAACGTCCTAGCTAGAACTGCATGCAACTCGTGCTTCAGATATTCATCTTATAACTTTCATATTCTTCAGCACAATCTGATCAATCCTCTCGGTGATAATTACGAACTCATAATACAAGAACCTACATTATTAACAGCAGATATGAAGAAAGCTAGAGTTTTTAGTATGATATTATCGCAAATGAGGTATGGTTTTAGATGCTAAACACAAAAGAATGGCATTCACGCTTCTATGCCTGCTTGTGTCTAGCACAATTTTCTCGAGTTTCTTGATTTTCATCGACTCATATTCCTACAACATTTGGGACTACGAAACTGATGTGGGGCCGGCATCGATGGTGATTCTTGGTTCAGAAGGACTAGACTTCATTGATGAGATTCTAGCACTACCAGAGATTAATAGAGTTTCATCGCTCAAAACATCAATGGCATCTGTTATTGCATATCCTCCTGAATACAATGCCTCATTCGCTTGTTCAGAAGCCATGATTGAAAATACAAATGGTTACACTATTCAAGGCCCCTTAGATGAGGTATCAAATAGGACTATTAGAGTGGGATATATCGATGAAACATTTCAGGATAATTTCCCTTCAATCATAAATATAACAAGTGGAAAATTGCCTGAGAGTGACTCAGAAATTGCATTTTCAGAATGGTTGGCTAGTATCTTCCAAGTGACAGCAGGAGATATTGTAAGTTATGAACATGGTGTGAATAATCCACACTATTCAACTCTCCGTCTTGTAGGAGTCTATTCACAAGATGAGGCGGATACAAGAAGCGGTCATTATTATAGACTTGCAGATGCTGTAGTTCCTCCAGCGCTCTTGACCAACGATAGTCGAGAAGACTATCTTTTCTTGGATGTAGAACCCCGTCATCATCCATTAATCCCCTCTACTGGAGTTTCTTATCTAGCCGATATCGAAGAAAAAATCAGAGAGCTTGATCCCCAATACAGTTTATTTCATCATACATCGTTCTACATTGATGATATCTTAGCCAAAGGAATCATTAGGTATCAAGCTTGGCTCTTGTCTACAAGGTTTCAGCAATCTACTAGAATTATTGGTTTCATATTTTTTGCTCTAGTTTTCGCGGGATTTGGAATTAGATATAACATAAAAGACAAGAAGACAGAGATTGAGATGCTTAGAGCAAGAGGGGGTTCGAGCGCTCAGATTACCTTGTTATATCTTCGAGAGTTACTATTTCTTGGAGTTTTATCAACTATTATTGCTGTGGGCCTTGGCTTTTCGATAAGCAGAATCGGTTTCGCGACTATAGGATTCTTTCATTTTGAGCAATTAGTTACTAGTCCATTTCTGCTTTCACTCGATTCTATTATTATCTTGATCATATTGAGTATAGTAGTCCCTTTGAGCCTGTATTCGATTCTTCATAACAATTCGAATATTGTTACAAAAGGATCTATTGGTTTTGGAGGTCATGCAAAATTAGCAAGACTAGTGCGGTTGTTTCGTTGGGACATTTCATTATCACTAGTTTCACTTGTAATTCTCCTGAGTATCTGGGGATCAAATAGTCTAATCACTCAGAGTTCTATCTTTTCTCTTCTCTCATATGTTACCCCATTTACATTTTTCATTGGACTTGCAGGTATGATATCCAGATCATTAAAGATTAGCTCAAATTGGCTCTCTTCAAGACTCAGAAAACCAATTGGAAAACTTGCTTCTGGATTGGGAATAAGACGAATAAGCTCGAATGTGTCGACTTCTGGTACAACAGTACTAATCCTTGCCTTAGCAATCAGCCTTGCTTGGAATGGTGCTGTTTTCGAGGTCACATTGCCCAATACAATACTCAATCAAACGAGATTTGCAATAGGCGGAGATTTAACACTCCGGTTAGAAGATGATAGTAGGGACCTCTGGGATGATTTATTCCAAAACGTAACTGAGAGTCCAATAGTGGAAGGACTTTCAATCGTCACAACCTATGGACTCTCACTGTCTTCAGAAATGCAAAATCTTGTTGAGTTTGTATCCATAGAACCAATGCTGTACGCTGATGTTGGTTATGACTCACTCGGTGCTCCATTAGCACAATCAAACTTAATGCCTTCACTTTCTATACTAGATAAGAATCCAACTGGAGTTATCATGACTTCTGATATAGCAAGGAGTTATGGGTTGTCTGAGGGTGACACACTTAGAGCCTTTCGTGCCAATGGGTCAGAAGTAGATACGCTAATCTTTAACATTCTCTCTATTGTTGAATCTCTACCGGACTCTATGGTTGGACCTGATGGCTACACACCGCCTCCATTGGGCTCTTCTGATAGAGTTGGTCGTGGTCAAATCTGGATGCATATACAACATGCTGAAACGGTATTTCTGCATAACTCCTCTATAGCAACGACTCTATGTGTTCGAACGCGTGAGGGTGCAAATGGACAAGAACTTGTGGATGCAGTTCTTGACTCCAATCTGGCAGATGCCATCTTGGGGTATGCAGTTGCGAGTGTAATAGCAGAACAGTCATCACTGCAAAATCTGTTTATCTTCGAGAGTTCTATCGATACAATTCTTATAATCATAGCATTGGGTTCAATACCAGTTGCATTTCTCATGCACTTCTATGAACAATTCGAAGACAAAAGAAAGGAATCAGCCCTTTTGAGGGCAATTGGAATGGAATCTATGCAATTACACAAGTACCAAATGATAGAAACACAGAGTGTTGCTCTATATGGCATACTTCTCATTACTTTAGGATCTCCCATTTTAATAACAACTTCATTGAACGTGTCAATGTATAATTCGCCAATCGCGTTTAAGGCATTCCCATATCCGATTCTTCTCTCAATCCCTTGGATTCCTCTAGTGATTCTAATAGCCTACTTAGTTCTATGCGCGGGTGCAATAGGATTCATCGTTTCTTTTCTTAACGTTAAGAAAACTATTGGTAAAGTAACTAGAGACATCTGGTTAGATAGCTTAAACAATAGGGGGCAAACCGAGTGAATGTATTGAGTCGGCTTATATCAGATGCCCCACAGGTTCTTGCGACACTTCTTATTTTCTCATTATCAGCAGGAGTTTTTGGTGGAGTTCTAATATACATGGATAGTGCTGGGCCTTATGTGTTGACTGAAATGGCTGATGATGCACCAATTCATATGGTGGTGGATTTCACAGATTATTTCTATGATCAGGATCAATTCACTTCAACTGATATTATTGAAATAATTGAGTCTCAGAATGGAATTCATAACGCTGAACATCTTCTTATAATTGACGCATCATTTGGCAATCTTCTTTGGACATCTTATTTCAAGAGGTATGTATACCTAGGTGTTGGCGAGTCCTTCTTTGATGAATTCTCTGATGCTATACAATTACCTGAGGGGACACCTGCTCTAACTGATAATGCCTGCTACCTAGAGAGAAGCATCTTTGAAGGAGCGAATATCAGTATTGGCGATTATTGTAACATATCAGTCGTTGTAGATATACCTTGGTGGAATGAGGTGGTTTTGGAAAGTCGTGAGTTCCTTGTGTTAGGCACATTTGAAACTGACCTGTGGGGCTCAATCGAGATTGAAGGTCACATCTATCCTAATTTGAGAGCAATTCTAACCAAAAATGCATTGCAATCTCAATTTGGTTTTGTTGGAATCGGAGAGAGGAATGGAATCATTGACAGTATTTGGGCAAAGTTTGATAATGCATTCCTTCAGTATTTCAATCCCTCTGAAGCCGAGGAGAATCTTCTGAATGCCAGGAGGAAAATAGAACAAAAAACAGCACCATTAGCGATTATTGGTGAGTATAAAGCTCTAGGTATTGTGCGTGGCTATTCAAGCTGGCAAAGTAGCATGACATCAATCGCAATTGCATTCTCAATACCCACATTAGTCATGGGGATCATACTTGTTCACTACTCTACCAAACTTCTTTCTGATAGGCTTCGCCGCGACGTAGGCATGTTGAGAGTCAGAGGCGCCAGTGGACATCAATCACTCTGGTGGGTTCTAAGCACGACCACATTCACTGGTATAGTAGGAGGAATAGGTGCGATTCTCATAAGTACATTAGCTGCAGTTCTATCCGGATCGGTTAGAGAGTTGTTCGTTTTTGATCCACTAGCAGAATTTGGCATCGTTCTACACTCCGCTGCAGTAATTGCTGTTTTTCTCTTCTCATTTTTCATTGGTTTTGTAGCATCAACAGCATCAACAATCAGGGTATTGCTTATGATGCCAACCAAGACACACGATGAGATGGAAACAGAAACATCAGAGAGTGAATACATGACCAACCCTCTTGTGGATGTTATTGCCCTCATTTTCTCTGGGATTGTATCTATGCAGTTACTTCTCCTTCTGGGTCAAGGAATGAATGCAAGCTGGCAGATTTTAGGACTTGTAATCTTGATGATTGGCGTGTTTGTGGTTTCCTTCACTAGATTCCTATCTCGTTTCGCAGGACCAATCAAATATCGATTAATGGAAAGGATTCATCGGCGGCAGCTACTTGTAGGCACAAGAGTTGTGGGCAGAACAGCTAAGATGAAAATTAGTAGTGAAGCCCTTGGAGTGATGTTCATCGCATTGGTCTTTACTGCAGGTACATTTTCTGCAATTGCCTCAAGCACAGGATCTATGCAGATACGAAATCTAAGGTCATTTGAAATTGGTGCCGACATTGTTGCAGAAACGCATCCATTTCAAAATAATTTCACTTTAGATATTTTCGATATGATATCTACTATTGAAGGAGTAAAAGAAGCCAGCGCTATGCTAGAGGTTCATGCAACAGTCCACTATTATACTGTAGGTCCTGTTATAACTATTCTTCATGACCGGGTGATAACAGTATATGGCGTGCAACCTAGTAAATGGGCCCATACTGCTTTTCTTCTTCCTTATTTTACTGCTGAACATGAACCTAAAGTTGCATTGGAGATAATCGAAGAGGAAGAGAGTAATGTCATATCATCATTCAAACCTGTATTAGGTTACAATATAGCTCCAGACGGTATGTACAGCAAGATCTATGGAGATCACATAGAGATTGACCTTCAAGATGGAATACCTGAAAACTACCTCAATTTGACTATAATAGATATTATGTCTGAAGACGAGGAGATAGATAGCGCAGCATATATGCCAGGATCTCCCGATAATAGTGATTTTATCATAATGAATCTAGAGCTGCTACATGACCAACTGAATTCAACAAAAGTGAGTAGAATTTATGTCGATATTGAGGAGGGGGCAAATTATACTCGAATAATGGATGACATTAAGAAAATAGCACCTTATAGCTTCTCCATAATCCGCTCCTCTTTACAGGCCATTGATGAGGTCTTTGATTCAAGAGGTGCAAGTACAATTCATGGAATCTACACATTGAATGTTCTTTTCTCTGTACTTTATTTGACAATAGGGATCTCAATTATAGCTGGTGATAAGAACCGCCTGTACAGGAAACAATTTGCGATTCTACGAGCAATGGGGTCCGATTCCACCACAATTCAGTCAGCAATGCTATTTGATATTATAATCAATATCGTTTTGTCATCTGTGATTGGGATGGTGACTGGTCTAGTATTGAGCGGCATGGTCCTAGGAACGCCTCTAATGTATATGGGTGTATCAGAAACCTTGCCCTGGAATCATCTGCCTATTTCACTATCAATTCCGTTCATCCAGTTGGGAGGAGTATATCTTATTGGTTATTCTTTTCCCCTGATTGCCACGCTTCTTGTTACGAGAAGAAATCTTCGTAATGACATCGCTGAAAGATTGCAAGATGCTGATTGATACGCATAAGATATGTGCGAAGTTACTCTTGAAAAATGTTGAACTTTCTGACTTCTTACATAATTTTGATTCCCGAGTTGGTTTGTATTTTTAGCTCTTGATTCTTTCACAATATATCTAATGAAACCATGAGGTTGCAAGAATAATCGATTATATTATGGTCGATGAAAATATTCCATCATCTCTATTGAGCCGGTGATTATTATGGCTGACGAACTGCTCTATAGAATACTCTTTGTTGCACTCTATGCTTTATTTTTCAGTGTCAGAGGATACTATCGATTCGTAAAATCAAGACGCGAAGGACCAGAAATAGTCGATGAACGAAAGCCATTTGGAAAGGCTGAAGCAGTGATGAGCTTTGCAATCATTGGATACTTTGCTTCAATAATTCTGTACCTGCTCAATCAACCCTGGTTTGCATGGTCTCAGTTCCCAAATTATCCAGAATTTGTGCGCTGGGTTGGTGTTTCTTTGGCTCTCATAAGCACACCTTTCCTATGGTGGATTCACAAAACATTGGATCGTCAATATTCTGCCTGTCTGCAGATCAAGGAGAGCCATATGCTAATCACCGAAGGCCCATATGCGCGAGTCCGGCATCCAATGTATACTGTCCTTAATATGTTCTCTTTTGGACTCGCTTTAGTAACTGCGAATTTCCTTGTTGTTGTCTTTGCAGCACTTGTCGTTATTCCATTTCCATTTGTAGCACGGAAAGAGGAACTGATGCTGTTAGAAACATTCGGTGAGGAGTACTCCGAGTACATGAATCGGACTGGTCGATTTTTTCCCAAATTAAGCAAATGATATCGCGTGTCAAATCTAATGGACTAGCTGTCTATCTTACATCGGTCGATAAATCTCAGTGGGCGGGTCAATCTCAACAATTGTTTGATTATCGGTGCTCCAAGATTCAATATTACCTGCCCAACTCGGTTGGATCTCTCCTCTAGGCCGCAGGTAGACTTGCACCCAGTCATGAGGTGCAATCATGACGTGCCACGCAAGCTCCATCTCCCATTGAGCAGACTTGAAGAGATAGTGCCCCACTATCAAGATGCCTGCTCCATTATGGATTGGTGTCCATGAAGTGGTTTCATTGATACCAAACTCTGGGTGAGTCGATTTAAGATAATCAATGAACACATCTTGTTTTTCAAGGACCTCAGTTAGTCCTTCGAAGGTCCAGTTCAAAACATGGAGGAACGCAGAATCATGAGCAACCAACTCTCCCCATGTGAAAACAACCTCGACCTCAATGCACATGTCTATGTGACTTGAATTAGGATAGAGGAACACCTCCAGAAGTGGTGTCTGAAACCAATATCTGTAATCCGTATCTATGGATGCATTAGTCTGAATTACAACATCATAGTCAGTAATTACAGTTGGTGAATCAATCTCAACTAGAAACCATCCAATTTCACCAGGACTTGTGTTTACGTTTTCTGGGATGAAGCTAACATCAAGCCGCACTGGATTTGAATCCAAGTAAAACAAAATTGCTACAAATGCACTAGATATTACAATCAATAATACAACGCCTGCAAGCAAACGCTTGGTATCACTCACTCTCTACACCTGATGCGAATAGGATTTTCGAACAAATAAAATGATACTGAATTCAGCATTCTACAATGGCTATCAAACGAGGTCTCTATAGAAATTCAGCAGGAATTCGAACTGCATGGGTACAACGTTCATCTCCTTGAAGGAGTGACTCTGTCAGTTTGACCTCAATAGGTTGACCCAATACTCCTTCCCAAAGCTGTTTCACCCAACCTCCAGAGCAACAACAGAAGGTTGATGAAATCTCATCATTGCTTCTTTTCACCAGACCACAATGACAATATGCTAGTCGTTTTTCCTCGTTGGTTGTTGCCTTCTTGTATGCCTTAGGATTATAGGGCACTTTAGTTATGTATATCCAATCATTTTTCCTGACCGGATAGTCATAGAACGAACCTCCACCCCACGATGTGTCCTCCCACATCAGTTTCAGAAGATCGTCTAAATTTCCAAGTCGCTCGAGTGCAGCTCTCATCTCCTTGATTCGAGTCTTGGGATATTTGTGAGGACATGTGTCAATCATCACTAGATTTCTAATTTTTTCATCACATAGACTATCGAGTTTTTCCATTGCTGACTTGATCCACCTGGTACGTTCTTCCTTTGCACGCTCACTCGAACCGGATGGTAGCTCATCCCACCCCTTAGCCACAATTTTCCTCACATCTTCTCCTGCTTGCTGTTCCAGGCTTTCAGCAAACTTTTGAAACCATTTCATTTTACTCACCTCATGGGGTTGTGACGGCTCAGAATTGCAATTGATGCATACTGAATATTCATAACCTCCTTTTTGTCTATATAGCTCGCAAGTTCCGAGAATTAGTTCCTCATAAGTGATCACTACCCAAAGATATTTAACAATAGTTAATTATTATCGGAACATGACTGTTTCGGAAAACATTGAATTGGTCAAGCAAGCAACTGGCGCCTATAACAGAGATGGTGCCGAAGGAATGGCAGAGTTCATGGATGATGATGTTGTCGACCACTTTGCTAGTGGTCGAACGCCTCTAGAAGGTAAAATAGCATTTATTGAGGACAACATTGCATTCGCCAAGATCTTCGCGAATCTTCGGGCTGATATTACCAACAGCTTCGGTCAGGATGATTGGGTGTGTATTCAGGGTCATATAACAGGTACTCACCAAGGAACCTTTACACTCCAGAGTGGAAAACAACTCGCACCAACTGGAAAAACCATTCGAATTCCATTTTGCAATGTAATCAAGCTGAAGGATGGAAAGATAGCCGAAATTCACGAATATTTTGATCAGTTGAATTTCATGACTCAACTCGAAGCAGCATAATTGGTTTCTTTCAAGGATCCAATATTACAGTTGTATTATTGAACAGTGTGCATACTGGCTCATTCTATGTAACTATCTTGCGTTATGGAGGGTAAAAATTGGCATCTAACACGGGATTGACACAAGGTCTAGGTAGACGCCTTTTGACCTGGAGCATTCTGAACGTCATTATTGGTGGTCTGTTTTTCTTCATCTCTCCTTTTTCTTTTTTGAAAGGTATTGGCCTTCAGGGAATACTCTGGGGGTTAATTGATGCAGTAATTGCTTTGTTCACTTTATTCAAACAAAATACTCAACTAATAGAGAAAATTTCAAAGGTTCTACGTATTAACATCGTATTAGACATCGGTTATCAACTAGTTGGAATAACATTACTGGTTTTTTTCTGGCAGGACGCTTTTCTCGCTGGGAATGGACTTGGAGTGATTATTCAAGGATTATTTCTATTTTTTTTGGATCTTTATTATTACTTAAGATTCAACCAACTATCTCACAATGGAAAATCATAGTGTCATGTAAATGAATGCTCGGCACTATTTTAGTGCATAATTTATATTCCAGTAGACTGATGTTTCTTGATTATTATGAGTTCTAATGAAACGTATGAAGTACGTTCCAGCGGTGAATCTCCAATTTCCTTTTCTTATTTGAAGAAGTTCAATCTTTACGCTGGCGTTCTTCATCTTTTAACAGGCGTGTTGATGCTCTTCCTAGGTCTTACCTTAGAGTGGTCACAGGATGTATACACTATCTACCTTGATTTTGAGATTATCAGCTTTGACCCATTTGAGTTTCTAGTGCAACCCACACCAGCAGTTCTCTTCACTTTGACTAACATAGGAGTTATACTTGCATCTTTTCCATTGATGTCTGCACTAGCTCATTTTCTCATTGCATTTCCGCTAAATGACAAATATGTGGAGAATCTAAAGAAAGGTATGAATCCCTACAGATGGTACGAGTATTCTGTGTCGAGTTCCGTGATGATTTTCCTAATCACATTTCTCCTTGGAATATGGGACCTCTGGTCACTTGTGATGATTGTAGTGCTCAATGCCATGATGATAATGTTTGGTTATCTAATGGAGGTAATCAATCAATACACCGAGAAAACCAAATGGAGCCCTTTCATTCTAGGATGTGTATCTGGTGGAACTCCTTGGGTAGTGCTATTCGGATATTTTGCTGCTGCAATCAGTGTTGCTGAAACACAGCCGCCAACATTCGTGTACATTATCATTTTCATGTACTTATTCCTCTTCAACATTTTTGCATTGAATATGCTTCTACAATACAAGAAAGTAAGTAAATGGAAGGACTATCTCTACGGGGAACGTATGTACATAGTACTGAGTTTGGTAGCAAAGACATTGCTAGCTTGGATAGTGTTCGCTGGGATCTTCGCACCATTCTGAATTTATTTTATATCTTTTGGCAGTCAATCGACTGCCAACTCTTTCCTTCTAATTTTACTAGAAATCCCTACACCAAATCATTAATATTCACAATAGTTAAAATATTTTGGGGAAGATTCAGATGGCTTTTGATCATGTTTACGAGAAGTATCAACCAACATTCCTTGATCTTGTATTAGCAAGTATAGCTGCAATTGCGATGCCCATTATTGCAGGATACCTCTTTGACTTCATTGGTGCCTTTGTTCCTATGGCAATATACTATGGCTTCTTTGCAATTCTGATAGTGAGATGGCGTAGGGGTAGTCTTGATTACCAGATCCACTGGGGGAATGTTAGAAAGCAATTCAGAAGTTACCTGACCCCTCTTTTCGTTGTGCTATTTCTACTACAGACAATATTGGTCATAACTTCATGGTTCACATTAATACGAGTAGAGATTTTGAATCCTATAGGTTGGATTCTGACTCTTGTGATATGGGCTCCCATCAATGCATTTTCTGAACAGTTGATTTGGCTCTACACTTTCGATTCATTTGCTGAATACTACAAAGAGGGACGGAAACGCTCAATAATGGTCTTTATTGGGGGTGCCCTTTACATCGCTCTTATAGGCATGATTCACGTTTTATTCTGGGCTAAATTTCTGCTTGAGAGCAGCTATCTTTTCATATTTACACAGATATTCTTCATTATACAATTTATCATACCTATCGGATACATCTTCCTTTACAGACGGACTGGTAGTATGTGGCCTCTCGGTATAATTCATGTTTTTCTCAATCTTACGGGTGTGCTTTTCAGCGGTTACTCGATTCTGCCCTATTTACTAATAATAGGGTAGTAATAAGGTTAGACTGATGGTGTTGTGGAAAACTACAATAACCGCGCATAATTGCTTGAATTAGTGTGAATAATATGCCAAGCCCTGAGTGGAATCGCTTCTTGGAGAACTATTTTGGCGACCCCTACATGATGTGGCATGATGGTATTGATGAAAAATCAGTCACTTTTCTGAAGGGCAAGGAGCGAGAGAAGGCCGAGGACATGCTAATTGATTTGCTTGAAGAGGGTAGTCGCTATGGTGCAATAGGTCTCCGAGAATTACGATCAGACAAGGCAGTCCCAATTCTTGAAGTGCTTTTAAACGACAGCCCTGGGACTTTGGCTATTGAAATAGCAGTTGCTCTAAGTCTAATAAAGAACAGCCTTGAGTATGTACCCAAAATAATCACTGCTCTCAAAGAGTCTAGATTCTGGTTTGTTCGGATTGATGCTGCAAGAGCATTAAGACGATTCCCATCTGAAAAGGTCCTTACATCGCTATTCGAAACTGTAGCGAAAGATCCTGACTATTTGGTCCGCAATCATGCTTCAGAAAGCATTCTATTTCTCCATGGTCTCCAACCAAACATTTCCATGCACAAGGAGATCTTTAGACTCATGATTATTGAGTTCAATCCTAAGGATAAGTCCTCCATTAAAGATGCCCTTCGTCAATATCGGAGATGTGCTGATATGATACGCGAATTAGTCGAAAGAGATGGCCAACTACGAAAAGGACCAATAATTGAAGATATATGGCACTGGAAAGATTGATTCAAAAAAGAAAGGATTCCTGTTTTCAAAGAACAGGATTAGATCCCCAACTGTCAAGATATGTGGCGAATTAATATTTCTGAAAGAATCTAAGTACTAAGATACGCTAACACCCTCATCGAATAGAATATTTCAATATCAAGTAGTGGACCATCGACTGAGGGCGTACCCCACACATTGTCATATTTGAACGGCCATTGGTTGTTGAAGACTGTCGCATTAGGCGCAGACATTCGACCATTCAATCCATCTGGGAAATCAATGTCCAACAATACAAGTTCTGGCGACACTGGTCCCAAGACGCGATCGCCAATTTTCAGACTCATTCCTTTTGTTGTAAAATTGACATTCTCAGTCATTTTGAATTGAAAGATACCCGTACCGTAGAACCTACATCTACTACCTGAGATTTTCGCTCCATTATCAACTATGATTATTATATTCAGATTCTCACCAGAGATATATACACTATGAGCCACATCAGTTCCTAGTACGACGTTGATTGTCTTGACACATGTGACACTTCTGAGATGTACTCTAAGAGGCAAGAAGAAAGGATTTGAAACATTCTCGACAGCGTGATGTTTGACAGAAGTATAGTGAGTCACACCTATCCTATACCAAAGACCAGGATCATTAACAAAAGTAATTGTGATATTAGCATCTTCAATTCCAGCGATTGTAAACCGTGTGTTTCTTGCCTCAGATGTAGGTAGCCATGCTTCATAATGATAGGTTGTAGGTGAATTACTTATGATATTCACAAAACCTCCAATTCCAATTATAATTACAACTGCGACAAAAAACACAATCACTTTTTGTTTTTTGCCGTCTTAGGCGTATTGCTAAGTATTGTTAATCACCTTGGAATTTCTACATCTCCTCAAATACAACTATGATTATTCCTCTAAATACTATACGCTAAACGTATATCTAAGGATAATTCCATGATTAGGATATTATTCTGCTATTCAGGAGAGGTTTGAAATTAAGACATGTGCAAAATGCGGGAAAGCAAATGATGTGATGCGTAAATATTGTACTCGCTGTGGAGCCTCACTGCTAGTTAAGGAAGAGGTTTCAACGCCTGAACCTGTTGAAGAAGCTAGGGCGCCTCCAGTATCAGAAACCGGATTCAGTGCGTCCAAAGAACAGCTTGTACGTCCTAGTGATATTGCATCTGAACAAGCTGCACCAGACACATTTGAAGAACCGGTCACTGAACCGATGAGCAGTAAACCTGAAGAAATATCTAGCGCTCCAAAATCCGAACCAATGGATCACGAGAGAGGCCGAGCAGTTGTAAAGGACATTCTCGCTAAGGTAAAAGAAGCAGAGGCTCGTGCCAGGGCTAATGAGGCTGCAGTCCCCTCAGAACCTGATTTAGAACCTGAAGAGGCGATTATCTCAGAAGAGGTAGAGGAAATAGAAGAATATGAAGAAGTCTTGGAAGAAGAGGACGAAGAAGTAGAAGATGAAGAGATAGAAGAGGACGAAGAAGTAGAAGATGAAGAGATAGAAGAGGAAGAAGAAGAGTACTATGAAGAGCCAGAACCTACACCTTCGAAACCGCCAGTGATAGAAAAGCCCGCTCCAATCACTCCTCCCTCGGTTTCTATGGCTCTCGATGAAACTGCAAAAGATGAGAAAGTCAGGATATTAGAATCTGATATCACGACATTCAACATCGAACGTGACCAGCTCCAAACAGAGATGGATAAACTGCGTTCTCGTCTTGATGAAGAAGTGGAACGTTATTTAGTAGTGGCTGAAACCAAGCGTACCCGCTTTGAAAGTCTGGAACGTGAATTGAGTCTTGCGAAGAAAGAGTACAACGACGCGAACAAGGAGTACAAGAATGCAGAAAATCGCAGGAAGAACGAACTCTCAAATGCTGAGAAGAGAATTCGCGACGTGGAAAAACGAATCAAGAAAGCAGAGGATGCCAAGGAAAAGCGTATTCGAGACCTTGAAAAAGAACGTCTGAAGCGCGAAGAAGAAGCACGGAAGACTTAGCCAAGAATCCTGTTATCAACTGCAAATCCAATTAGATTGGATGGTTTCTGAACTCCTTCGTAACTCGTTCCATCAATTCGGAGTCTAAATACAGATCAATGGCAGTCATAGCTAGTGCTTTTGCTGCAGTCAACATGGCTGCGTGTCCTTTCTTGGATGCTGCAGCCACTGCAAACTCTTGAGAATGACCTGCAACACTATTATCACATATCGTGATGTAAGGATGAATTGCTGGAACAACATGACTTACATTTCCAATATCGCTGGACCCAGCTCCGCTACCATTTGGTAGTGGAATGATTGGTTCTCCTAGTGCTTCAAGATTCTTGACAAATGCCTCTCCCATTGCATTATTCATAATCCTTGATTGATATGAAGGTTTGACAACCTCATACTTCAGATTTGCACCAGTCGCACTAGCTGCTCCTTGAGCACAGTTCTCTAGTTTTTTCACCAGCTCAGCGCAATAGTCATCTTCAACTGCTCTTACATAAAACTCTGCAGCTGCGAACTCTGGTACTATATTCGGCTTGACACCTCCGTGGGTGATAATTCCATGAATTCTTGCTGTACTCTTTATATGTTGACGTAACGCATTGATTCCATTGAATGTCTGGATAACTGCGTCAAGTGCATTGATACCCTTCTCAGGGCTTGCAGCTGCATGTGCTGGTTTTCCATGAAACTCAATTTTGACCTCGGTCAGAGCTAGGCCTTTCCGACCTACAATTGTATAACCTGGGGCTGGATGAAACATCATGGCGGCATCTATATCCTTGAACAACCCTGCTTCAACCATTGCTATCTTGCCGCCAATATTCTCCTCGGCAGGTGTACCCATGAAGACTAATGTGCCTGGAAGATCTTTTTTAATTGAACTGAGCGCAAGACAAGCACCAAGAGCAGCTGCGGCAATGAGATTGTGTCCGCATGCGTGACCAATCTCTGGGAGTGCATCGTATTCTCCAAGAATAGCAATTATTGGTCCTTTGGACCTTTCTGGATGAACAGCTACAATCGCAGTTTCCATTCCTGCGACACCATGTTCCACCTCAAAACCTGCTTTCCTTAGTTCATCAACAAGAAGTTGTGCTGCTCTAACCTCCTTAAAGGCAAGTTCTGGATTAGCATGAATCTCATCACTGATGTTGATCAACTGGTTTTGGATGTCATCTACAAATGCGCTTATCTTGTCTTTCCACATAATCATCTCTTGAACTACAGGCAATCCTCATCTTGAAGCTTCCCTTAAGTATGATAGAAACCGCTGTAGTTATTTTCTAATAGAGGAATGTGAGTCCTGAAGTATTGATAACTTATACAAACGGGTGAAGATGTTTTGGAGTTTAAAGACAAAGTTGCCATTGTGACTGGTGCCGCCAGAGGGATAGGTGCAGCTACTGCTTGGGCGTTTGCTCGGAGAGGTGCCATATCAGTAATCGTGGATATCAATGGTGAAGGCGCAAAGAAGGTTGCCGCTGATATTCAGGCCGCAGGCCTAGATGCGATTGCTTACACTGTCGATGTGTCAAACAAACAAGCTGTAGATGAAATGGTCAAAGATGTATTCGAAAAGTATGGTCATATCGACATTCTTGTCAACAATGCTTACATCTCTGGAGGATATGCGATAGTCACAGAAACTTCCCAGGAGACTTGGGACAAGGTAATTGCAGTCAATCTGACTGGATATTTCAATTGCGCAAAAGCTGTAGCAAAGAAAATGATACCTCAAAAATCTGGCAAGATTGTCAATATATCTAGCGGCGCTGGCATCAATGGAAGTCTTTCCTCAGGGGTACAATACCCTGCAAGTAAGGCTGGAATAATCGGTTTGACAAAAGGTTTGGCTGGGGATCTAGCTCCATTTGGGATCAATGTGAACTGTATCACACCTGGACTAATTCGGACATGGGCACCAGAAGAGATGGCTAAACAGGCAACTGGCTGGACTTTGGAAAAAGTTGCACGGTATATAGAGGTAGAGGTCCCCCTAAAGCGAGTTGGGGAACCCGAGGATATAGCTGAAACTGTTGTATTTTTGTCATCAGAAGCTGCCAGTTACATAGTTGGTGAAGTCATCAATGTTGATGGTGGAGGCATGCTTGATTCAGTGGCCAAGAGAGAATCCCTCCTTGGATTTTAATCACTCATGGAATACCGAGTCATATCTGGAATAATTAAGCCTCACCAATTGTTGACTATAATACAAAAGATTTCACAGAAGGTCTTAAATCTCACTTCCCCAAGAGTTACAAAGAATGAAGTATCAACCACACGAGATCGAGTCTAAATGGCAAAAGAGATGGGATTCCTTCAAGGTTTTCGAGGTGAAGGAGGATTCTAGCAGGCCAAAGTACTATTGTTTAGAAATGTATCCATATCCAAGTTCCTCTATACACATGGGTCACCTACGCAACTATTCAATTGGAGATGCATTTGCCCGCTTCAAGCGAATGAGGGGATACAATGTCCTCTACCCTATGGGGTATGATGCATTTGGACTTCCTGCAGAGAATGCAGCAATTGCTCACAATATTCATCCTGAAAAATGGACTTGGGAGAATATTCACGCTATCAAAAAACAACAGCAGCGCCTCGGGCTGTCTTATGACTGGTCCCGTCAGATTCAGAGTATCGATGTTGATTATTATATCTGGAACCAGTGGATCTTCCTAAAGATGTTTGAACATGGCTTGGCATACAAAGAAGAGTCCTATGTGAATTGGTGTCCGAAATGCACAACTGTTCTTGCAAATGAACAGGTTTTGAGTGGAAAGTGCTGGCGATGTAGTTCAAGTGTTGAACAGAAATTCCTTCAACAATGGTTCCTAAAAATTCGCGATTATGCTGACGAGTTGCTTCAAGACCTAGGTATTCTCGAGTGGCCTGAAAATGTGAAAAATATGCAGCGGAACTGGATTGGGAGAAGCGAAGGGTCTACTATCAATTTTCAGATTAAAGACACAGAAGAAATCATTCCTATCTTTACTACTCGTCCAGACACACTCTATGGTGTTACCTTCTTTGTGTTTGCTCCTGAGCATCCACTTGTCGAGAGTTGGATAGTTGGTACTGAATATGACGAACCATTTCAGAGGTTTTTGAAGGATGTTCTCAATGAAGATCGTTTCAAACGAACAGCGGCTGATACTGAGAAACGAGGAATGTTTGTTGGCAAATATGCGATAAACCCGATTAATGGGAATGAAATTCCTGTTTATGTTGGCAACTTTGTGGTTTATGAGTATGGAGCAGGTGCTGTTATGGCTGTACCAGCCCATGACCAGCGTGATTTTGAATTTGCGAAAGAATTCGATATCCCAATTACTTTAGTCATCCAACCGTCAGGAGTAGAATTGAATGAGAAGCAGATGACGCAAGCCTACGAGGGGGATGGGGTAATGGTCAACTCGGGTCCATTTGATGGCTTAGAAAACCGAGAAGCAATGCATGCAATCACAGAACATCTCGAGAAGATGAATGCTGGTGAAGCTACGGTCAACTACAAACTCCGAAATTGGCTAATATCACGGCAAAGGTATTGGGGAACACCAATCCCTATCGTATACTGCGATAATTGTGGCATAGTTCCAGTTCCTTATGCAGAGCTCCCAGTCAAACTTCCTTTAGATGTAACTTTCTCCGGACATGGAAATCCGCTTAAAACCTCGATCTCATTTGTGAATACAACTTGTTACAAATGTGGAGGTAATGCAAAGCGTGAAACTGATACTATGGACACATTCGTTGATTCCTCTTGGTACTTCTTCAAGTATTGTGACCCGCATTCAACAGAACTCCCCTATCAAAAGGAACCCGTTATGTATTGGGGTCCTGTGGACCAATACATTGGCGGAATTGAACACGCAATCCTACATTTGCTCTATGCACGATTTTGGACAAAGTTCACACGAGATATTAGTCTGCATGACTTTGATGAACCATTCATGAATTTACTAACTCAAGGTATGGTAAATAATGCTAGTCCTTTCTGTGAAACCTGTGCAAAATTCCTACAACTTGGCAACTATGACCTCACATCTAAAACTTGTAACAACTGTGGTAATCAATATAGAATGAAGAGCGTTAAGATGTCAAAATCCTTGGGTAATACAGTAAGTCCGGAATCCATCATCGAGAAATTTGGGGCTGATACTGCACGTTTCTTTATTTTGTCTGTAGCAAACCCTGAGAAAGAATTGGAATGGTCCGATCTGGGTGTTGAACACTCATTCCGCGTCTTGCAAAGGACTTGGGAACTTCTTTCAAACCCGCCTAAGAAAGTAAGAACTGAATCTCATATTATTGATACATTAATTCAATACACACTTCACACTACAATCAAAGATACTACCAACCATATTGAAAACTTAGCTCTCAGAGATGCTCTCAACGGAATCATCGGGCTAATAGATACAACCCGGAACTATGGTGACAATGAAGATTTAGGGGTTGACCCAGCTCTTTTTGAGCAATGTAGGAAGACACTTTTGCTTCTATTGACTCCGTTTGTTCCACATTTCACGGAAGAGCTGTGGGAGTTAATTATACAGAAGAAAGATTCAGATCTTTTTATTTCAACAGAGAGCTGGCCAGAGTTCGATGAGAGTTATATCAAGGATGAAGTTATTCAACGATGGACCTACTTTGACCAGCTCGTGGACGACATTAGGAATATTGCAAAAATTCTCAAGCGAGATGTTAGTGTAAAGCCATTTGATAGGATTCATCTGATTGTGTCTGAAAAATGGAAGACTACTGTGATTCAGAAAGCTCTTGATGCAATCAAAAACATGGAACCACCTCAAAAAATCATGCCTGAACTCATGACTGATGAGTCCATCAGACCCCATGGTAAGCAGGTTAATAATTTACTCTCAAAAATAGAGAAAGACCCTGGAAAATTTGAATTACCATTTGCTTCTCCTGATGAAGAGTACCAGTTCTTGAAGGATGTCAAGTTTCTTCTCGAACAACGATTTGGAGCTCATGTCAAATTGGAGTTTGAGAATATGAGCTCGAATACAAAAAAGTCCCAAGCTCTTCCTGGAAAACCTGCTATTGTTGTTGAATGAATTGTTGAAGCGGTCAGTACCCAATTTTTCCGATGAACTAGGAAACCAAGAATGGACTGTTCAACAACCATCTCAAGTCTTTTGATAGTACATGACTTCCGCAATCTTTTCAATTGGCACTATGATCTTGACCTCATCAGTAGCATATCGTGATTTCTCATCCTGATTTGTAGGTCTTAATACCTCAATGTAATTTCTGCCCACATTTTTGATAATTCCTTTTATCACATTATGCAGAGTATCATCAATGTCCACTATTACTTGGACTGGCACTTGATCTGTCATTAGATCCTGTAACTTATTCATCATGTCAGACTAACCTCGTGTATAGCAGTATCCACAAATTCTGACTTATACTTTGAGCTGTAAGAGCTATGATACAGAATATCTAGCAACGTACGGTTTAGACAGGAACTTCCATTTGCCCTCAACTCCGTTGACTCTTGCACCTAATTCGATGTGCAGCATGGCTATTCCACAATCCAGTCTCTTGGAAACCCATCTTCCATCACTTAGGTTATCTGTTCTAATTGTAATGGAATTTTTTTCAATGAGAAATCTCCATGGTTGTCTATTTGCTGCAGATGGGGCTAGTCTTGCTGCTTCTAGAGCGCTGATTATCCAATAAGGATAGGTTTGTGGAGATTCAAGCAATAGGTCCTCAATTGGTTTTCTTTTATGTGATTGAACAATACGAGAAAATGTCTTCTCTGTACGTGACTTCTTTTCAAGACTATAGCCAATTGGTGTTATTGCAAGCACTTGTTCGTTAGGTCGTAACCCTGCAATGTTCGCCACTACTTCACGTCTGAAAAATCCTCCCACCCAACAGTTTTGAATATCCATAGATGTTGCTTCAAGAATAATCCCTTCACCAAGATAGCCTGTAACTTCTTGAACTTCAAGAACTGATGTATCTCCAATAAATGCTATGAAATGAGGAGCATCCTTCACTTTACCATATGAACCAATTGCTCCTTTGAATACGTTCTCTGGTGGATCTTTGACAACAACAGCTCGAGCACCTCTAAATGGTTTGAATTCATTAGCTATAGTTTCTAAACGATGTAACTTGTCTTCAGGTAAAGACTCTCCAGTAAATGCTCTTCGAGAGTGTCTGACATTGATTGCATTTAACCATGAATTGACTGGAATTTCCATTATTATCTGGAGAAATAAAGTATGAAGTTCTTTTCTAATTTTGTTTATGTGTGAAAAATGAATCTGATAATTCTTTTATCTCAGGGAACCACCATTGGAGACCGGTGCTTGAAACTTGGTTATTCGTTTTCCGTCTAAAAGATCCTTTGGATTTCAGGGATTCAAAGTTATTCTAGCTTCTGCACACCATTGCGCCAAGCTCCAATCTTAATTAGTATAGGAAATATAAACTAAGAATATGCCATCCTCAACAAGACCCAAAGTTGTAGGATTAGTTGTAATTCTCATTGTAGTCATTGCTGTGTCTGGATATATGTTAGCTCCTCTCTTGTTCCCTTCTCAATCTGAACAAGACACAGTTACTATACATCTTCTGTACACTGCAGGCGTAATGATCGAATACAACAATACTCGAATCTACGTTGATCCTTGGTTTCTCTTGGATAATTACACTACTCTCCTTGCAGATGCTATTCTCATAACACATCCTCATTTCGACCATTACAATGAAACTTTCATCAACATACTCCAGAAAGATGATACCGTGAATGTCATTCCTGCAAGTATGTCTGCAGAGGTTGCACTACATGATGCTATTGGTGTTGTTCCTGGCGATGTTGTGCAATTAGGAGATATCACTGTAACTGCATTCCATATGTACACTTTAACTGGATCTCATCCGCGTGAGGCAAACTGGACAAGTTACCTGATTGACATTAATGGTTTCAGAATTTTCCATGGGGGAGATGCATTAAACATGTTTGAGTATGAACAATTGACAGGTTTGATTGATGTCGCTCTCCTTCCAATATATGGTTATGGCATGACTGTGGTTTCTTCTATTGAGATGATACAACCTGGGTATTTTATCCCCACACACTTTGATGAGGGTTATGATGATATGTTCTTCACTGTCTATGAAGATGATATTGCATCAGTGTCTGATTGTGAAATTATACGCTTGGAATACTGGTCTTCTTACGCTTTTGAAATCTGATATTTCCCATTTGGCATTTTCCCAATATTCAATGGCGAGCTCCTCTCATCCGATTTCTTTTTGAGAATTCACAATTTGTTTCTTCATTTTTTGAATGAAATATGTCACGCTACCATGAAGGATAGATCCCGAAACCAGAACTATTAGTCCTGCTTGAGCTATACGAATTTCAACTGCAATAGCCGAGTTCAGAAGTACTACCACCATAAATGTGAACATAATCGGCAAAACGAATAGGAAAATTACAGTGATGGTCACAAACTCGACGAAGCTGCTTTTACTCACTCCAAGCACCGAATGGATCTATAACCAAGAGGTGGAATTATTCAATCGGTCAGAGCAAGAATTTGGCAATCTCACCTCACTCTTGATTCCCGAGTAAAGATTCCTTATCCTAGAGAGTATCTCGAATCAATCCTCGAGGAATTAAGATGAAGTATGGAATCAACATCCCTAACTTTGGATGGTTTGGTGATATTCACCTACTTGTCGATATTGCAATTGTTGTCGAAGATGCTGGGTGGGATGGATTTTTCCTTTGGGACCATCTGCTAGTTTTCAAGCAAGAAGATATGGTTACAAAATTTGTCGATCCTTGGATTGCACTATCAGCAGTAGCATGTCAAACTAACAAGATACGACTTGGACCACTAATTACACCTCTACCACGTCGTAGACCTTGGAAAGTCGCTAGAGAGGCTGTATCTCTTGATTATCTCTCAAATGGTCGAATCCTTCTAGGGGTTGGAATTGGTGCACCACCAGATGCCGAGTTTGATTATTTTGGTGAAGCGAGCGACACAAAGATACGTGCCCAGAAATTGGATGAGGGTCTAGATATCATAACTGGTCTTTGGTCTGGCAAACCTTTCTCCTACAAGGGACAGCACTATCAATTGGAAGAGATGACATTCTTGCCCAAACCAAAACAACAACCCAGAATCCCGATATGGGTTGGTGGAGGAGTACCAAATAAGGCACCATTCAGAAGAGCGGCTCATTATGATGGTGTAGCTCCGGTCCATTCAAAATGGCCCGAACTAGTCACTCCTACACTTCTTGATGATGTCCTCGAAATCATCCTGTCTGAGAGAAAGGATCTTGAAAACTACGATGTTGTAGTCTGTGGTGAAACAACTGGAAACGATTCTGCAATAGATCGGGAAAAGATCGAACAATGGACTCAAGCTGGTGCGACATGGTTCCTTGAAGATATACATGGACTTCGTGCAGAAGTTGCCGAGCTTCGAGAAAGGATACAGGCAGGACCACCTGAAGTCTGATAGGTATTTTCTTTGCATAATTCTTTTTAACAAGACAGGCTGGCAGTTGTTATTAGGTTAGGAATATGGGTCGGATCGCCTCATTCTATGGGTTCAGTGAAGACAATGAGCGTATTCTTCGAATTGCCAAGATAATCGTCGGATTTGTACCCATTGTTGTGGCATTTACAACAATGTCTAGCACTTTCTATATGATTTTCGTTGCTGATGCTCTTGGAGGTGGCGAAGGTAGGTTCTTGGAAGGTCTAGGCTTAATTGGCGTATTAGTAATTATTCAGCTTGGTTTCCAAACACTTCTTGATTATCCTACAGGCGCAGTTGGAGATTGGATTGGTCAGCGCTGGATTATATGTTCAGCTTTCGTATGCTATGCGGCTACATTCTTTCTGACCTCATTTCTCACTCCAACAACCCCATTTACGATCTTTGTTCTGGTATATGTCTTCTGGGGCATTGCCGCTTCTCAGGAAAGTGGTGCGTGGATGGCTTGGTTTGATAACAACTATAGAGTTGCCATGCCTACTGACTCTGATAGAAAGGAATACGGAGTATTTCTTGGACGAAGTGGTATGATTATTCAGATAGCTGCAACAGCAATTCTAATACCCGGTAGTATCCTCGCAGTTGTTTTTGGTCGTCAATGGGTTTTCCAACTAGAAGGGATTGCATGCGTTTTCATAGCTTTTCTAACACTGAGATTTGTTCAAGACTTCCCTGAGGTTAGCGAAGCAAGAAAACGACCAACCATGAGTGAGTATACAGACCTTCTAAAGTCTGGAGTTGGTTTCCTATTTACTGATCCCTTTGTGAAGTGGTTTATAATTGGGGGCACTCTAGTAACAAGTGTAATTATTGTTTGGGGGAACCTGATACTATTTCCTTTCTATTTTCTATACCTTATCACTGATGTTGGTGTTGCGAGCTTCCGGACAATTCTATTCTTTCCAAGTGTCTTTACAGAGGAAAGATCCGGTATATGGTCTCGTAGATTTGACCCCCAGAAATGGATTCCTAGGTTCCGATTACTTCAGACCTGCGGATTTCTATTCTTCCTGATCTTAGCCATTGTGATGATAATCTATCCTCCTATTTCCGAGGGTGCGACTATAATTGAAATCCTGCTTCCCTTCACTGACATTATAATCTTGGAGATACCACAGAGGTTCCTACTGCCTATTGTTTTTCTGCTTTGTACTTTCATATTTACTGGTCTTTTTGGAGGGTTCTCAAACATTCTGACACAGAGACTCTTGTTGGATGTGATTCCAAACCGAATTCGAAATAGTGTCTACTCATTGATGCCCACAGTTTCCATGATACTGGCACTTCCTCAAATCGTTGTCATTGGATTTACTATACAGAACTTAGGATTTCCAGTTTCTCTGATGATTTGTGCCCTCCTCTCTCTAATTGGTGTGTTAATGATTCGTAAAGGCTTGTCATATCCGATTCCTGTTCCAGAAGAGGAAACTTGGGGTGCTCCAATGGTAGATGAAACAATTGGGTTTGAAGTAGTGCCCGAAACAGAGTTTGATGACGACTTAGATATGATTTGATGCATCTTATGGACAATTATTGTAAACCAAATTATATTCGAACTCGACTGATACTGTTGAGTTCACAGAAGCCTTCACTATGTGGTAGGGTTGAGTGAACGCCATGGTTACACCACAACCCTCTCCTGGGTGTTGTTCCTTAATATGAACTGTAAGTCTGTTTCCTGATGTTGTAATGTGAGTGATCTCAGCGACATATCCACCAGTTACAAACTCGCCAAGAAAGACAGCGAATACCACTTCATATGTGAAATTCACATAGGGCAGATCAGGAACACCTGTACTTATGTTATTCATGTCTGTCCAAAGTGTTTCCCATGATTCTAGGTCTTCAATTACATAGTTTATTCTACTTTTAATTCCACAGTAAAACCCTTGTTCTATCTCTTCAAAAGGAATACTTGACGGAACAAAACCAAGCTGGAGAGCTATAACAGAGCCAACGATCAATGTACATAGGAAAATCGTTCCGGCTAGCACCCTCCGCTCCATTATGATACAATCCTATTTATTCTCAAATAGTTGGAGAATGATTCTGATAAAATCCTATGCAAATTCGCAGTCGACTCTATTCGACTAGAAATATCCTTGTTTCTTTTTGTGTGCTTGAGCACCTCTAATCGTCTGTGCGTATGCTTTCGCCTTCTCTGCTTTTGGATTACCTGGCTCAGCCCTCGTAGCCCTATCAAACGAGTATGCTGCCTTAATCTTGTACATGTTTGCGCGTTGATAGTTTCCTTCCGCTTCTAATTGTGTTCCATAAAGATTGCAGGCACTAGCTAAAGCCCACCATGTTTCAAATGATGAAGGTGATAGACTCGCTGATTCGTCAAAAGATTCGATTGCTTTCTCTAGTCTGCCAGATTCCATCTCTTGCCTCCCACGTTCAAAGGCTTCACTTGCATTCATCATATATCTAGTGAAATCAGTATAATGCGCAGTCATAAGCTTGGTGATACACCCTCTCGGACTGCAATCACAATGAGTGCATCACGCTTGAATGGAACTCCACCGGTTTCTGTCAAACGCTCTTTTATTAATTTAAAAGCTGCAATCTTGATAGCATCAGTAATCACATCATTGTTTTCTCCTTCGATAGGCCAGTTATAATCCATCATTTCCTTCCACCAAAAGTCAATTGTATTATACGTAAAAGAAGCGGATCTAGGGAACAATCGTATACTGCGGAATCCTGCCTTTGATAGGATTTTCCTCCACCCTGCTTCATTCTCAGCGCTATAATTGCGTCTACTCTCAATAGATTGCGATGTGAGAAATTCATGCATCCAATCAAGATCCTCTTGCATGAGCCAAGTACTAATGCCAAAATTGCCGCCAGATTTTAAGAGTCGGCATATGGACGCCATCAGATCGTCTGGTTTTTTGTATTCAAGCGTCTTAAAATCAAAATAGTCATCCCAACCAATAAATCCTGCTGTGACACAATCAAATGAATGCTCTTCAAAATTAGTTTCACGGGCATCCATGAAATGCACTTCTGCATTTTTTATTTTACATCTCTTGATCTCTGAATTGGTTGTTCTTGCACAATGCTCACATGTTTCAACACCAATGACATAACCAGCTTCTCCAACTCTCCTTGCGAGAGGATATAACACTGAGCCACCACCAGTACCAATATCTAAAATCCTCTCGCCCTTTTTAATATCGAGGAGGGTCACCAGATTCTCACCAAAGATGTCCCAAAATCCACCCCATGTCTTTGGTTCCAATTCACTTTTTGAAGAAGAACTACTCAACCAAAGCACCTCTGTGGTATCTTCATGTTTGAATACTATTATACATTGGATGTGCGCAAATCTGCCTGAAGGGTAAGAAGCTGCGTTGAACCTTATCTTAAATACAATGCTTCATGTTTCATTTTGAAACATGAGTCCTTCAAATAAACCCCAAACTATTGTTATTATCACAATCTTGATTGCTATCATGGGTGTAGGAGCTTTTGCTGGATATACACTCTTAAACACACCCTCATCGCCTCCTGAAGATTTCACAATCATTCTAACTGTTCTTGACAATGCTGGTGTGATGATTGAAGCTGATGGAATGAGAATCTACATTGATCCTATCAATCTGCCATCGAGTTACTCTTCACTCCCTGCTGATGCTGTTTTGATCACACACCCTCATGGTGACCATTACAACAGCACGTATATAGAGATGCTACAGAAGACAACAACTGTGAGCATCTTTCCAAATAACATGTCATCAGAAATCGCATTACATGATGGCGTAGGTATTAACCCTCTTGATAGTGTCCAGGTGGGAGGAATCAACATAACTGCCTACTACATGTATACCGAGGTCTGGGTTGATGATGTTAGGTATGCAAGTCATCCTCCTGAAGCAAACTGGACAAGCTTCATTGTTGATATTAATGGATTCAAGATATTTCATGCTGGTGACTCTAAGAACATCACTGAATATGAACAGATCTCAGGACTGATGGATGTGGTTCTGCTACCACTCGGTCCAGGATGTCAGGCGATGACTGGTCTAGAGGTCGTAGATGCTATTGCGAAATTACAACCCAAATATTTCGTACCTATACACACAACAAATCTCAATGCAGAAATCTTTGTAGGCGCCTACACTGATGAGATACAAGAGTGTTCAGACTGCGTTCCAATCTGGATTAGGCACTTTGAATCCTATACATTTGAGCCCTGAAATTCGAACCAATATGATGAGTTGGCTTATTTAACGATGCCAACTCTCAATTCTATTTCATTCTTCTGTAGGAAGAAATCATAGACTAACCAAACAATTGTGAAAGACACCGATCGTATAGAAGCTCTTTCTCTTTGTTCTCCTTAACAATCACACAACTCTGAAAGCAACGAAGCTTGGTAAAAAACCCAATGAAGTTGGTTCTGCACTCTACAACCTTGCATGTTACAACTACTCTGCTGATAAATTCGATGAAGCACTAGAATATCTTGATAGAGCATTTCAAAAGGATGAATCAATGAAAGAGTGGGCTCGTTAGGATATCGACCTTGAAGTCATAAAATCAGATGAACGATTTCAAAAGTTGTTAAAATCTAAATATCTCAAATAAAGGGAGAGTGGCCGAGCATATTGCACAGCCAATGCCGCTCCTATGGTTATCTCTATCGAGATGAATGACATGTGCCTTACCTCTGGAAGGAGGCTCTATAAACTTCAACACGGACTTGTGACTTGAATTGTTGGAACTCCTTCAGATCTGGTTCAACACTGATTTTTTTCCTAATCTTTGCGAATGCCAATTTAGTTACACCGAGATATTCCTCAACGAAATAGGATATCTATTCGTGTGTACATCTTGGTGTTTTTTCTTACCCGCGGCACATCGTTTTATGTAAAAATCGGAAATGACTAGTTCCGATTTCTGCAAGTCTGATTTGAAATCAGATCATGGTTGAAACACGTTCAAATTGGAATGATATTTCTGAGCCTGTGTTTGGAAGTCTTGCGAATAGGAACAAGTGTGCATATGAATCATCCAAGAGTTTCCACACGCACTCTAGGAATGGGTAAAGGTTTCCTTTTATGTTCTGAATTCTTCATCATCTTGAGAGCTTTTTTAACTTTGATTTTGTCAATACCCCACTCAACTATCTCTCCCTCACTCATGTCCCTCTCGAGACACAGGTAGAGTATACTGTCTAGTTCTGCATAGGATATCCCAATTTCTCCTTCATCAGTCTGACCTTTCCAGAGACCAGCCGAAGGTACTTTTTCTATGATTTTTTTGGGAATTCCCATAAAACGCGATAGACTCCATACGTTCTCTTTATACAAATCCCCAATAGGAAGAATATCTGTGCCACCGTCTCCATACTTTGTGAAGTATCCTATCATCAACTCTGTTTTGTTACCTGTTCCTAAGACAAGAAGATTCTCTTGATTTGCTCTAGCATACCATGCTACCATCCTTAACCGAGCTGCGAGATT
>Ga0209427_10001257_pt1 | contig 28880 bp, 25 predicted proteins | sample DeeMarSWOR136_30_FD_187465 | JGI IMG/M metagenome (GOLD analysis project Ga0209427, IMG submission 187465) | Marine sediment microbial communities from White Oak River estuary, North Carolina - WOR-1-36_30 (SPAdes) (version 2) | ecosystem: Environmental > Aquatic > Marine > Intertidal zone >...
AGGACAAAGGTCGGGCTGTTAACCTGCCTCAAGGGGACTTCCAGTCCCGCGCAGATGCCGCGGGTAAACAGCGTCTTTCCACAGCCCAGTTCCCCGATTAAGGCAATAACACTCCCCGCCCCGAAACTCTCTCCCATTCTTCTGCCGAGCCTGGAAGTAGCCGCAGGACTTTTACTAAGATATATATACCTGTCCATCTGAGCATCCGCTTGAATATCCGGGATTTATAAGACAAGGGTATTCAATGTAGCCGTTTCTTTTGGATAAATAATCAGCTTCTCTACTTGACGATAGTATAGCATTTCCAGCAACTCAGCCTCAAACAGGTTCTGGTTGTATATCGAATTATGAGAAAATATTGCCTGAACAGTGGCAGAAGAAGTACAATCAGGTGCAGTAGAATCTTTTCAAATACAATCCGTTTTCTTCATAAGCTATCCTTTGGGAAATGCGGGCCTTAAGGGCAGGTCAACCGTATGAAACGAATAGCCGTTGACATTGGCGGGACGTTCACCGATATCGTCTATATCGACGAAGAAACCATGCAGATAAGGGTGGACAAAGTCCGGAGCACTCCCGATGATATCGGACAGGCTGTACTTGATGCCATCATGAAAATCAAGGTTGATTTATCTGAAGTAACGTTATTTATCCACGGAACGACGGCTGGAATCAACACCATCGTACAACGGAAAGGCTCCAGGGTAGGCCTGATAACCACCAGTGGTTTTACCGATGTGCTGGAAATGACCAGAGGCAACAGGAAAGAACTATACGACTATATGTGGAAGAAACCGAAGCCCCTGGTGCCGAGATATCTGAGGTTAGGAATAGACGAACGGACCAACCATCTGGGTGAGATTACGAAAAAGCTGGACGAAAAAGAAGCGAAAGAAACCGTAAAAAAACTGGAAGAGAATGGAATCGAGGCAATTGCCGTTTGTCTATTACACTCCTACGCCAATCCTGAAAACGAACAAAGGGTGGGAGATATAATCAGGGAGGTATGGCCGGAGGCAACATTCGCGCTCAGCCACCTGATTGCCCGGGAGATCAGGGAATACGAACGCACGACAACCACGGTCATTAATGCCTATATCGAGAAAACTGTGGTCGAATATCTCAGCCGTCTAAGCGAGGACTTGCAAGACCGAGGATTTGCCGGTCAACTGCTGGTGTTGGGTCCCAGTGGAGTCCTCGGCATTGACGCCGTCAGAGAAAAGGCCATCTATACGCTTGCTTCAGGACCGATAGGGGGTGCTGCCGGCGCCGCTTACCTAGCCGGACGCTGCGGCATTAAGGACTTGCTGACTATGGATGTCGGCGGTACCAGCTTTGATGTATCAGTAATCAAGGACGGCGTAAACATTGAAAAACACCAGACCGAGATAATGGGCTATCCGGTGCTCATGGCAGGTATGGATATCCGTACCATCGGTGCCGGCGGCGGCAGTATCGCCAGGGTTGACGAGGCGGGACTGCTGACGGTCGGACCGGAAAGCGCCGGGGCTATTCCCGGCCCGATGGCCTACGGACTCGGCGGGACAGAACCGACGGTAACCGATGCCGCACTGGTTAACGGTCTGATTGACCCCGAATATTTCCTCGGGGGTGAAGTAAGACTGGACCTGGAACTCGCCCGGAAGGGAGTCAGCGCTATTGCCGGGAAGCTGGGACTGAGCCTGAATGAAGCCGCCGACGGCATCCTGTCGGTCACCAGGAATAACATGACCACGGCTACCATGGAAATACTGGTGGGCCAGGGATATGACCCCAGGGACTTTGCCCTGATGTCCTACGGAGGCGCCGGCGGTATCTTCGCGGCCAGTCTGGCCAGGGATATGTCCATCTCAAGCATAATCATACCCACCTCCCCCGGAGTTTTTTCAGCGCATGGGATTCTGACGATGAACCTCGTGCACACTTACGCTCGTGCGTATATTAGAGCTATGGAAGAACTGGATATTCAGGAGCTTGAAGATATCTACCGGGACATGGAAACCAGTGCCTCGAAGATACTCGGGTCGGAAGGCATATCCGGAGATGCCATGGAATTCACGCGGTCACTAGACATCTGTTACGAAGGCCAGCGCTACTATATCGACACACCTGTTCCTGACGGGAAACTGAAGGGAAATAACAGTATAAAACATATAATCGGTAATACTTTCGAACGTCTTTATGAAATGAGGTACGGCCACCTCATGAAAGCTCCCTTGAGAACAATTAACGCCAGGCTGAAAGCCACCGGCAGGCTCAAAGAATTGACGCTGCCTGAAATCGGACAGGGTAAAGAGATACCCACGAGCGCCATGAAGCCGAAAAGAAAAATATATCTAGACGGAAATTTCATAGATACTCAGATTTACGAGAGGGCGGGACTTCTCTGCGGAAATACGATTTACGGTCCGGCAATCGTTGAGGAGCCGTTTCACACTACGGTTGTCATGCCGGGTCAGGAACTCAATGTGGACAAACTGGGCAATCTGGTTATCAATACAGGGGGTGTTTGAATGCCTCAGGTAGATCCGATTACATTCGCTGTCGTTCGAAATAAGTTAATCTCTATAGCTAATGGGATGCAGGAGACAGGGTTAAGGACCGGGGTAACGACATTTATGTACGAGATAAGGGACTGCTCATTCGCCATTCTTGATGATAAAGCGGGCGTCATAGCACAATCTCACGGCATGCTCCTCTTTCTGGGCAGCCTGGGGCCGGCCGTAGAAAACTGCCTGGATGTCATGGGTAAGGAGAACATCGACCCCGGAGATGTCATCATATCCACATTATCCGATATCACCGGTTCGCATACATCGGATGCCATATTATTCACTCCCATTTTCTTCGGCAGTGAAATATTCGGTTACGCCGCCACCAAGGCGCACTGGATAGACCTCGGGGCAAAAAACACCTACCCCGTCGATGCCATGAATATCTACGAGGAAGGATTGCGCATACCCCCGATGAAGCTTTACCGGAAAGGTAAACCACAATCCGATATCTGGGATATTATCAAGTGGAACTCAAGGGCACCCGACCAGGTGTGGGGTGATATGCAGGCCCAGATTGCCGGATGTCGCTTCGCGGAGAAACAGGTGGTGGAACTGCTGAATAAATACGGCATTGAGACTGTGAATAATATCATCGATGAAATGTACGATTATAGTGAGCGCATCACCAGGCTGGCCATAGGAAGGATTCCTGACGGCACATGGGCTGCCGAAGACTATATTGATAGTAATGGAGTCGACCTGGATAAACCTATTCTTACCAGAGTAACGGTAACGGTTAACGGAAGCGATATTACCATAGATTTCACCGGCTCTGACCCCGAGCAAAGCGGCCCGATGAACGGGTTGTGGGTTACCACACTGTCGGCCGCGAGGGCCGCGGTAAAAGCCCTGACCAATCCGAAGCTACCCGCCAACGAGGGTTTCAACCGGCCCGTTAAGGTTATTGCCCCGAAAGGCTGCGTGTATAACGCCGGCTCCACGGCGCCATCGTTTCTATGCGGCAACGTCGCCCAGACCATCCTGGAACTGGTCAACAGGGCGCTGTATAAGGTTCTCCCCGAGAGAATCCCCGCCTGCTCCGGAGGGGATGTCATCGGTAACGGGTTTTTCGGCACAGACCCGGCGACAGGGAAATACTGGGGGACCATTACGCCAAGTATCATCGGGCACGGGGCTGATTTCTACTCGGACGGCGATAGTTACCTGATGTTTCATTCGGCGGGAGCCAGCCAGAACATCCCCAGCGAGATACTGGAATCGGAATTCCCCATGCTCGTGGAAAAAGTTGAGCTGATACAGGACAGCGGCGGCGCCGGGAAACACAGAGGTGGCCTGGGTTCGAGGATTCAAATCCGCCTTCTGGCACCGGCCACTTTTTACAACTTTATCGAAAAGAGCCTGTCACCGCACTGGGGCTTCGACGGCGGCAAAGACGGGCTGAGAAATTATGCGCTAATACAATCAGAAGAGAGGGGCGACTTTGAGGTACTGAAGACTTCGGGCCTGCCATTATCGGAAGGCGATAGAGTGATAGTCACCGCGGGCGGCGGGGGCGGCTACGGGAACCCCCTGGAAAGACATATCGAACAAGTGCATTCCGACGTTATCAACGGCTATGTATCGATTAAATGTGCCCGGGAGGATTACGGGGTGGTGATTGACCCGGATACATTCAACATTGATGCCGCCGCTACACATCAATTAAGAAAAAATCTATCAACATAAACCAGATGCTGTGACCATATGGTTATGCCTGTATTCTATCCCAGATTATTTAGAAATTAGCCAGGTAAAATCTTATGGATACTGCTAAAGACAGGTTGCAGAAAGTACAGCTTAATGGTAATCTGTGTTCTATAAACCATGGTTAAAGATAAGCAAAAAGCATCATCGGACGACCGGCACCGGATAGCCACGACCGACGATATTGAAGTCTCGACCTACCTTGAGATTGCCAAAGAGATAGGCGGTGAACAGCCGGCAACGACCGAAGAGGCTGTATCCGGCGCCGAACATGAGGCTATAATCGTACTGGACTTCGGTTCGCAATACAATCTGCTGATTGCCCGCCGTGTTCGAGAATGCCGGGTCTATTGCGAGCTGCTGCCCCACGATACCCCCTGGGAAAAGATAGCCCACCTCAATCCCAAGGGGTTTATACTTTCCGGTGGTCCGGCCAGCGTCTACGCACCGGACGCTCCCCTGGCACCTGCCTATGTCTACGAAAGTGGCCTTCCGGTGCTGGGTATCTGCTACGGAATGCAGGTTATTACCAAACAACTCGGTGGTAAGGTGACTCCGGGTACAAAACGCGAGTACGGTCATGCCGTTTTACACCTGAGCGAAGTTGACTCGCCGTTATTCAAAGGTATTCCCGATTCCACCCCAGTATGGATGAGCCACGGTGATAAAATCGAAGAAGTGCCGCCGGAATTCTCCGCCATCGCATACACGGAGAACTCACCCTTTGCTGTCATCGGAAATGGGAAAGGCGTATTCGGACTCCAGTTTCACCCGGAGGTAGCCCACACCCCCGAAGGAACAAATATACTGCGTAACTTTGTTTACCGCACATGCGGCTGCCGGGGCAACTGGAAAATGGGCAACTTTGTCAGCGAGAGCATGGCCCGGATAAAAGAGCAGGTAGGCAATGGCAAGGTAATACTGGCGCTCTCGGGAGGAGTGGACTCATCAGTTGTGGCTACTCTTATACATAGCGCTATCGGTGACCAGCTTACCTGTATCTTCGTCAATAACGGCCTGCTGCGCCGCGAGGAGGTAGAGAGAACCCTCAAGGTGTTCAAGAACAACCTGGGCATGAATATCATATATATTGATGCCACTGGCAGGTTCCTGGATAGACTGAAGGGCATAATCGACCCCGAGCAGAAACGCAAGATTATCGGTGAAGAGTTCATCCGGGTATTCGAAGAGGAAGCCCGCAAAATAGGCAAGGTCGATTTCCTGGCGCAGGGAACTCTTTATCCGGATGTCATCGAGAGCGTATCTTCGGTGAGCACGGTCTCAGCCAAGATCAAATCCCACCATAATGTCGGCGGTCTGCCGGCGAAGATGACGCTCAACCTGCTCGAACCCCTACGCTATCTGTTCAAGGACGAAGTACGCCAGGTGGGAAAAGAACTCGGTCTGCCCGATGAGATAGTCTGGCGGCAGCCCTTCCCCGGACCCGGATTAGCCATCCGGTGCGTCGGCGAGGTGACCAGAGAGAAGCTGGAAATCCTGCGCGGCGCCGACTTTATCTTAATGAATGAGATCAAAAAGGCGAAGCTTTACCGCCAGCTGTGGCAGAGCTTCTGCGTTATTACTGATGTCAGGTCCGTGGGAGTCATGGGTGACTACCGCACCTATAGCTATATGATTGCTATCCGCGCCGTGACCAGCGATGATGTCATGACGGCTGACTGGGCGCGGCTGCCCCACGACCTGCTGGCACGGGTCTCCAACCGCATCGTGAATGAGGTGCCGGAAGTCAACCGCGTGGTCTACGATATAACCTCCAAGCCCCCATCGACAATAGAGTGGGAGTAATGGGGAAACAAACCCTAGCTAATCAGGCGTGAATTGTTGTTAGCATTATGTAAACAATAGGGCAGGAGTAAAACAAAGGAGGTGAATTTATGCGTAAACCGATAGCTATACTTATAGCTTTACTTTTAGTAATCCCCCTTACTTTTGCAGCCTGCAAATCAGAACCCACACCTGCACCAGCACCCGCTCCTGATACAGCACCTCAAAAAAAGCCAGCACCGGCACCGCCTCCGGCTCCGGAACCAAAACCAGCACCAGTCCCGAAATCAACGACCCCGGCACCAGAGACAGAACCACCGGAACTAATCACAATCACCATTGACGAAACAGACCCTGCCTTTAACTGGACAGGAAAATGGGAAACACAGCAGCACGAGTCTGTATGGGGAGGTTCGGCTACCCTAAGTCCGCCGGAAGGTCAGCAGCCCGCACCTGGCTCTGAAATGGAATTTACTTTTGCCGGAACTGGTGTCACACTAATATGCATGACGGCGCCATGGTGTGGTATCGCTGAAGTGCGAATTGACGGGAACCCATACCAAGAAATCGACATGTATAACGAAGAAACCCAAGTTATGGTCAAATCAGAAATCGCCAGAGACCTTCCCAATGCACAGCATGTTCTGACCCTCACAGTAACTGACCGAGTTAATCCATCGTTGGCTGACGACCCCAAGTTCAATAATGGTGGTGTTATAGTTATCGATGGCATCGAGGTTGTAGTGCTACCCGGGACAGAACAACCGACACCTGAGCCAAAACCAACCTCTATCACCAAAATCATTGAGGATACCGACCCCGCATTCGTATGGGAAGGAGGCTGGGAGGTTCAGGATAATCCCGGTGCAAGCGGCGGCACATGGACAGTGGTACTACCTCCAGAACAAGCAGCGACTTTTGATGCTAAAGTACACATAACCTTTACCGGAACCGAAGTTGCCTTAAGATATATATCCGTTCCTCATGGCGGCAGACTAGGCGTTAATATAGATGGAGTGGACTTCCCCTCCATTGACATGTATTCTGTAGAGGTCGAGCTAAAGATTACTCAAATAGTTACAGACCTAGACAATACCGAGCATGTTTTGACGCTAACGCACCTAAATGAAAGAAACTCTTTGTCTACCGGCTATGCTGTTGTCGTTGATGCAATCGAGGTAACCCGACCCGAATAAAATGGCATTTATGTCAGCGGGAGACTGGGAGGGAAGTACTATCGGGATAAGTGGAGGATGATACGGGGCTGCAGGGTGGGAAAAGATGAGAACGAAGGGGAAGTAGGATGGGTCGGATAAAGCAAAATGGTAGGGAGTAAAGGAAATTATCATTAGGGCACAGATTGATAATTTTGATCGTTCTGTCCAGGAATTTAAAAGATACATTGACTTATTGCCGGAGTCTATATTTCTCAAGAAAATGGATGCCTGGGCACCCCGGGATGTTACAGCACATCTTATTGGCTGGAACCTCTACACGATAAAAGGATGCCAGCAGCTAAGGAAAGGAGAGCTTCCTTTCTACTTTAACGACCCCGGGGATGATTTTTGTAAAGTCAACGCTATACTGGTACGAGAATATGACTCGAAAGACAAAAAGAAGCTGATTGACCAGCTTAATGCTTCCGCCGAAAAGCTAAAGAAGTTTCTATTTGAGGTTGATCCCGCCGATTGGGAAACCGACTTCGGGGTAAAATATATGGGATATACCATTACGATAAAGAACAGCGTTGAAGCCCTGATATCTGATTTTATTACACATAGACAGCAGATTGAGAAGTGGGCGGGTTAAAAATCCCCCTTAATCCCCCTTTACGAAAGGGGGAAACTGGGAGGGGAAATTCTAACGAGCTAAGCGAAGGATGTAACGGGGCGGCAGGGTGGGAAAAGATAAAAAACGAGGGGTGGTGGGGCATACAAAAGGCCGCAATAGGAGATGAAAGGAAGTGAAGAGGAAAGTTAACCAGTCAATATTCTGGGCGTTGATAGCGGTATTTGTTGTGCTGGTAATCATTATGATGACACCGGCTGGAGCATTTATCCGAACACTTGGAGGGAGCTGGTTCTTATGGTTGTTTTCCATCTTCGGGGCGGCTTTCTTTCTACTAGGTGTTGCCCTTATATATTTCACCGTAAAAGAAAAAGTGAAAGGAATATCCAAGAAATTTTTATTACTAACCGGAGCTTCCGCCGTGGGACTCCCTGTCTTTGCCACTCTGCATAATCTCGTTTATGCCCTGTTAATCCTGTGGTTCGGAGAAGACTTCTGGGGACCAGGCGGCGATGAGCCGGTCTTTTTCACCCTGGCAATCATCGTATGTCCGCTGGGCTTTCTGACCGGTGCCATAGGCACGGTAGTGCTTACCATTAAAAATAAGCGGGCCGGGTATGCCGGTTCCCCTGAGTGGAGGTGAACACTGTAGATACCGGTCGCCGGAGATGGGATAAAGATGACAAAGAAGAGCAGAGTATGCACAGGACTTTATCCATTACAGGCATCATACTCTTATTGATTATATTTGCACTTGTCGCCTGTGAACCGGCAGGATTTTTATTCTCGGAAGAAGGCAATATCGAATGCGGCGGAGACGGAGAAGCCATTATCCTTGAGAACAATCCGGAGGCTACCGACCCGACATATGATGAACTGGTTGCGTTCATTAAAAAAGACCTAACGGATAAAAAAGACTACATTGAAGACGGCCCCAATGCATATGTGTGTTCCGACTTTGCCGAAGAGGTCCATAATAATGCTGAAACTGCCGGTATCCGGGCCGGCTGGGTGAGTGTTACCTTTGAAGGAACCGATGAAGGGCATGCCCTGAACGCTTTTGACACAATAGATAGAGGGCTGGTATATATCGATTGTACCAACGGGTCGGACTCCGGAAGTGGAGACAACGAACTGCAAAGCTGGGATACGATAGCCTACATCAGAACAGGCGAGAAGTATGGAATTATACCCATTGACCAGGCAGAATCGTTGCTGTACAACTTCTATATTGAATACGAGAAAGCGTGGCGGGAGCATAAAGCGTTGTTAAAAGCGTATAATGAGGAAGTAAAAAGATACAACGATGAAGTAAGCCAGAAGGTCTATACGATTGGTTCTCCCGAAGAACAACGGATAACAGAATGGAAAGGGGAACTGGTGAAAAAAGCAGGAATACTCGAAAGCCAGAAAGCTGAGCTGGGCGATTACTGGTACGAATCGGAGTTTTCGTCGTATACTGTTAAGAATGTACGTATTCACTGGTAGTAAGATATCTATACGATTGTGGAGGTGAACACTGAAGATACTGGTCGTTGGGGGCGGGGCCAGAGAGCACACTCTGGTCTGGAAGCTGGCCCAGAGCCCGAAGGTTAACGAAATCTACGCCGCTCCCGGCAATGCCGGTACGGCGCGGATTGCCCAGAACCTGGACTTCAAAGCAGAAGATATCGATTTACTGGTCAAATTCGCCAGGGAAAGCAGGATTGACCTTACCGTAGTCGGCCCCGAGGCGCCCCTGGCAGCCGGTATTGCTGACAGATTCATCGAAAACAGCCTGGCCATCTTCGGCGCCACACAGGCCGCCGCCGAGATAGAGTCCAGCAAGGTATACGCCAAGGAACTGATGCAGAAACACGGCATCCCATGCGCCGAAAGCGCCAGCTTTGACGACTTCGAAGAGGCCAAGGAGTACATCCAGAACCACAAGCTGCCTATTGTTGTTAAGGCGGATGGACTGGCCGCAGGCAAGGGGGTCATCATCGCCGAATCCGTCGACAAGGCCGAGGAAACCCTTGCCAATATGATGAAAGCCAAGTCCTTCGGGACGGCGGGTAACAGGGTGGTCATCGAAGAACACCTCTACGGCAGAGAGATGAGTTTCTTCGTATTTACGGACGGGCGTAACGTGGTACCTACGGTACCGGCCTGTGACTACAAGCGGATATATGACGGAGACCATGGCCCGAATACCGGCGGCATGGGCAGCTACAGTCCGCCGCCATTTTTCAATCAGGCACTGTCCGATATAATAATCGGGACCATTATGAAGCCGGCCATCCTGGCGATGGGCGACGAAAACAGGTCTTACAAAGGGACTCTCTACGGGGGCCTGATAATTATAAATAATGTGCCAAAAGTGATAGAATTTAATGCCCGCATGGGTGACCCGGAGGCTCAGGTGGTCCTACCCAGGCTCAAGACCGACCTGGTGGACGTCATGCTGGCGGTGGTCAATAATAAACTCGACGAGATAAATATCGAATGGAGTGAAGAAGCCTGTGTCGGCGTTGTCATGGCATCAGGCGGATATCCCGGCACCTACAAGACAGGATTCCGCATCAGCGGCTTCGACGATGTTGATAAAGATATCATGGTATTCCACGCGGGGACAAGAATCAGTCCTGAAGGTCAGGTAATGACCAGCGGCGGCCGTGTCCTGACCGTGACGGCCATGGGCAAGGACCTGGCCGAGGCCAGAGAAAAGGTATACGCCAACATCCCCAGGATACGCTTTAAGGGTTCTTATTACCGCAAGGATATAGCCGATATCTGAAGTAAGTACATAGTGAGGTAGATAATATGCCGTTAGCAGGCGTGGTTATGGGTTCCAGGTCGGATACCGAGGCATTACAGCCGGCGGTAGAAGTACTGAACCAGCTCGGTATTGACCACGAGGTCAACGTAATATCAGCCCACCGCACGCCGGAAAAAGCAAGGCAATACGCTCTGTCTGCCCGTGAACGAGGGATTGAGGTCATTATTGCGGCGGCAGGACATGCCGCGCATCTACCCGGAGTGCTGGCCAGCTGGACTACCCTGCCAGTAATCGGGGTACCCCTTTCCAGCGGCGAGTTGAAGGGAGTCGATGCCCTTTACTCGATAGTCCAGATGCCTGCGGGTATACCGGTGGCCTGCATGGCCATCGGCAGCGCTGGTGCCAAGAATGCCGCTTATCTGGCGGCTGAGATTCTGGGCCTGAAACATGATAAAATTAGAGAGGCTTACGATAAATACCGGCGAGAATTACAGAAATGAGGTTATGATATTTTCAATGATGTCATTCTCGGGCCTGACCCGGGAATTCAGGCCACCCCCCTCCACTGGATTCCCGCTTTCGCGGGAATGACGGAGGGTAAATGAGGGAATGACAGGAAACCATTAATAGATATTTTTTAAGTTATTACAGCTACTTTCCAAAAGGAGAACATCATGATTGAGCGATACTCCCGACCCGAGATGAAAAAGGTATGGTCAGACGAGAACAAGTATGAAAAGTGGCTCGAAGTGGAAATAGCTGTCTGCGATGCCTGGGCTGAGATTGGTGTCATCCCGCGAAAGGCCATACCCAAGATAAAGCTGGCCAAGTGTAACCTGAAACGGATGGAGGAAATCCTGAAGGAGACACGCCATGACATGACCGCCTTCCTCGGTGCCGTTGCCGAGAGCCTTGGTGAGGAGTCACGTTTCATTCACCTCGGTCTCACCTCTTCAGATGTCATAGATACGGCCACCAGTTTGCAACTGGTTGAGGCCGTCGAGATACTGATCCAGGATGTAAAAGACCTCACCGCCGTCCTGGCGCAGAGGGCCATTGAGCATAAATACACGGTGATGATAGGGCGTACACACGGCATACATGCCGAGCCGACTTCCTTCGGTTTGAAGCTGGCGCTATGGGTCGAGGAGATGAGGCGAAACCTGCACAGACTAACCGAAGCCAAAAAAGCCATTACCGTAGGCAAGATATCCGGGGCCGTGGGCACCTACGCCACGGTGACTCCTGAAGTCGAACAGAAAGCCTGCCGCAAGCTGGGACTTGAACCGGCCCCGATATCGAACCAGGTGCTGCAGCGTGACCGTCATGCCCAGTTTGTTACCACCCTGGCTACCATCGCCGGCTCTTTAGAGAAATTCGCCACCGAAATCAGGGCTTTGCAGAAAACCGAGGTGCGCGAGGTTGAAGAACCCTTTGACACCGGTCAGACCGGTTCCTCGGCGATGCCACATAAGCGTAATCCGGAACTAACCGAACGGATCTCCGGACTGGCACGGCTGGTAAGGGGCTGTGCCCTGACTTCGCTGGAAAACATCGCACTGTGGCATGAACGCGATATCAGCCATTCCTCGAACGAGCGCATCATCCTCCCCGATTCGTGCCTGGCTCTGGACTATATCCTGGCACTTTTCACTTCGGTAATGAAACGACTCCAGGTCTACCCGCAGCGGATGAAGAAAAATCTTAACCTCACCCGGGGGCTTGTCTTCTCACAGAGGGTAATGCTGGCCCTTATCGACAAGGGATTAAGCCGTCAAAAAGCCTACGAACTGGTACAGAGAAACGCAATGAGAGCATGGAAGGGAAACAGAAATTTCCTGACCCTGCTCAAAGCCGATGCCGAAGTCAAGAGTACCATATCGGCAACCGAGCTTGAGGCGCTTTTTGATTACCAGCATTACCTGCAGCATGTGGACGAGATTTTCCGGAGGCTCGGTTTGACCAAGTCGCAATGGCACGGCAGTATCCCTGAATCTATGGATTTGGAGCCACGTGCCATATAGTTCTCAGACCGAAAGACCATTCGCCTGCGAATAACTGGAAAGGTACAGTGAGATGAACGACGTAGAAACACCCGTATTGATGGAGACAGACCTGCCACTTAAACTGTTTATCCGCGGCAAGGTACGCGACACCTATGACCTCGGCAGCCACCTGCTCATTGTAGCTACCGACCGTATTTCTGCCTTTGATTCAGTACTGCCCTGCGGCATCCCGCTCAAAGGCCATGTGCTTAACCGTCTCTCCTCTTTCTGGTTTCGCCGCACCGGCAACATCATACCCAATCACATGACCGAGGCGGTCGATGATGTCCATTGCCTTGACTCCTATCTCCCCGCCAGCAGCCGCTTTTCTTATCCCACCTACCTCAGAGGACGCTCTATGGTCGTGAAAAAGGTGAAGCGTATACCGGTGGAATGCGTCGTCCGCGGCTATATATCAGGCTCGGCGTGGTCGGAATACAAGGAGCACGGTACCGTTTCGGGAAACGCCATGCCCAAGGGCCTGAAGGAGAGCCAGGAACTCAAAGAGCCGCTATTCACACCGACCACCAAGGCAGAGACCGGCCATGACGAGCCGATTACAACTCAGGATATAGTAAAGCTGATAGGGCTCCGGCTGGCCCAGGAGATGGAAGAGAAGAGCCTGACCCTTTATAACTATGCCCGTGAATATGCAAAAGGACGCGGCGTTATTATTGCCGACACCAAGTTCGAGTTTGGAGTTGACGAAGGCCGACTGATAGTGATTGACGAACTGCTGACGCCAGATTCGTCACGTTTCTGGGATGCCAGCCAGTATAAAATCGGGAAGTCGCAATCCAGTCTTGACAAACAGCCAGTCCGCGACTGGCTGGTGAAGGCCGGCTGGAACAAGGAACCACCCGCCCCTACACTGCCGCCGGAGGTAATTGAGGCGACCACGAAGCTATACCTGCAGGCTTATGAGAAGCTGACCGGGCGCCAGCTGGCTATGCTGGGCGAAAATCCCTAGCTTCCCAGGTACTCCTTGGTGCTCGGCAGCTCCCCTTCGATACGCTCGTCAATCCTGGTGGCCGAATCCAGCGCCCTAGCCAGCGCCTTAAAGAGTGCCTCCGCCTTGTGGTGATCATTAGTCCCGTAGACAATCCTAGCATGCAGATTAAGCCTGGCTTCAATCGCGAAAGACTCGAAGAAGTGGCGGACAAGGTCGGCTGAAAAGCCGAAAATCTCATTGTCGGCAAAGGGTAGGTCGAGTACAGCGTAACCCCGTCCGCTGATGTCGATGGCCACCGTCACCAGCACTTCATCCATCGGCACCGAGACATCCGCCATGCGAACGATGCCACGCCTCTCTCCCAGGGCCTGGCCGAAGGCTCTACCCAGGGAAATAGCTACGTCCTCGATAACATGGTGCTGGTTGTCTCCGTTGGCATTCAGCTTTATGTCAAATAGACCATGCCGCGCCAATTGCGACAGCATATGGTCGAACATGCTGATACCGGTATTTATATCACACTCGCCCCGTCCATCAATATTCAGTTCCAGGCTGATATCCGTCTCTCTGGTCTCCCGCCTGACGACAGATACCCTCCTGCTATCAACCACGGATGTGATGAATTTCATGGCACCCTTGAGAAATGTGCCGCCGACAGGAATTTTTCCGGTGCGTGTCCGCTGGTAAAGCGGGCGGCTGCAGCCTATTTTGTCGGCCATCTGCTGGTCAGAGTACCCGAAACTGTTCTGTAGCTGCACCACCTTTTGCAACACATCTTCAACCTGGTTCATTTTCCGTCTCCTGTTAATTATCGTTACATTATCGTTAACACATTTGTTAATTATTATAACATATAACAGATATTTGTCAATAGTCAGTTGTAAGCTAAATCGGTTTGAGGCTAACTATGTTACAACCTTACCCCCTGTGTCCCCCTATCCGACCTCTTTATCGACATAAATCGCTTTATCTGGCTGGTCGGTGAGGGGGAGAATTTTAAAGAGGGGCTGGCGCGCCTGTCCGCAAGCTACTCCCCTATTTAGATAGTAATCCCCCTTATAGGAAAGGGGGGAACTTGGGCAGGGCAAATCTTCTGCGATAAGCAGCCGATGATACTGGGCGGCAGGGTGGGAATAGATAAACATTGCGGGGTGGGGGTACTGGATTCCCGCTTTCGCGGGAATGACGGTGAAATTTAGCGGGAATGACAGAGGGGGCTTACACCTGCAATCCCAGCAGCATCTTTACTCTCAGTTTGAGCATATTCCACCTGCCGGTCTTCCTGGCCAAGATTTGCATGAACATGGTAGCTTTGTCTTTCGGAGGGACCAGTTGATGCTCTTTCTGGCGCAGGCGGCTGGCGTGAGACTCACAGGTCACGACACAATTGCCGCAGCCAATGCAACGGTCGAGATTGACGATGGCTTTGCCGCCGACCAGGACACGTGCTTCAAGCTGGCAGCGCTTAACGCAAGTGCCGCAACCCTTGCATAGTTCGGAATCGACTTCAGCATAATAGTTGGTGGCATAGAAATCTACCGGCCGCGGAGCTTTCTTCACAATACTCAGGGGTCCGCAACAGTCCGCGCAACAGCAGCAGATATTTTCGGGTCGCAGTGAATTCTCCGGCTGGAGAATAAAACCCGCATCCCGGGCTCTCTCCAATACCTTGAAGGCTTCCTCTTTGGTAATATAGCGTCCGATACCCATGTCAACATACTGCCGGGCATGGTCCGGCCCGATCTGGATACAGGTCTCACGAATGTCAGAGTACGTGCAACTCTGGCCCTGAATATCCTTGGTCTGGCGGCAAACGCAGTTGGTTACTGAAATCGGGCCGGGAGCTTTTTCAATCAGGTACCTGGCGTCATCATAGGTACTGACACGGTACTTCTCGGGTACAGGTATGCTCTCCTCCACAGGAACGGTACGCAGCTGGGGAATCCCGATAAAACCGGTGGCTTCTGCCCGGGCAAACCTTTCTTCGTGATACTGATGAAAGGTATCCACCAATTCCTTGGTAAGCCGGTTTACCTGAAAATCCACAACACCGCCAGCAGTTACGCCAGCGTGCTTATAACGTTTTTCACTGAACCCTTCGCTGTATGCCAGAATGGTTCCCTTATATACCATATGGTCCAGTTTCTGCTGAAGTTCCTCCAGCGACATCTCTATGCCGTCTTTTCTGACACGCTTATGAATACGCTTTGCCGATTCCAGTTTTATATTGGATATTTTCATAGCTATCCGCGCTTCTTCCGGGGTAAACACGAATTTCAATAAACGAATATCGACGCCGGACTCGGTGGGCGGATAGCCAACCGGCGATTTGTCCAGATATGCCTGCAAGTCACGATAAATTTGGTCTTCGGCGTCCATATGGTAATCCTTTAACGGAGGAGCGTAATACCGATTACTGGTCCAGTTCGTGGAGCGCCTTTACCAGGGCACCGGTATGCTCCGGCCGGCCGGCACTGATACGGATGCTGTTTCGCAGAAGCGGCTTATCGAAGTAACGGACCAGAATCCCTTTTCTCTGCAACCTCTGGTGGAGGTCACCGGCGCTGCCCTTCAGTACCTCGCAATAAACGAAGTTAGCCTGCGATGGAAACGGCTTCAGCCATTCTATCTTGTGAAGCTCATGATAAAGCCTTTCCCTCTCGCTAACGATGGCCTTTACCCTGTCCTGGAGATATTCAAGGTCGGCCAGGGACTCCCGCACGGCAATCTCGGCGGCTACATTAACGTTGTGGGGAATCTTTATCGCCATCAGGTAACCGGCAATCCGCGGCGGGAAGATGCCATAACCGACTCTCAGTCCGGCGAGGCCGGCCCACTTGCTGAACGAGCGTATCACCATTAAATTACTGTACCGGTCTATCAGAGGCATTACCGTCTCACCGCTGAACTCATAGTAGGCCTCGTCAACGACCACAGGCACTCCAGTCTCTATAATCTCCAGGATGTCCGGCTGTGGAATCACGTTTCCTGTCGGGTTATTGGGTGTTGCCAGAAATATCAGTTTCGTCCGGCTGTTTACAGCCGATTTTACCGCGTTTACATCCACGGCGAATTTTTCATCCCTGTTAACGTTAACAAGCGTGCCACCACAGATCTCCGTGCTAAAACGGTAGATGTCAAAGGTCGGCACGCAGTTAATCACCTCATCGCCCGGCCCGACAAACAGGCGCACGAGCATGTCAATCAATTGATTACTTCCGCTGGTGACGACAATGCGCCCGGCATCAACGCCGGCATATCCCGCCAGCAGTTTACGGAGCACCTGCTGTCCGTCGTCGGGATAGATATGGAAATGAGAGTCGTCAGCCAGAGCCTGGAGAACCCTGGGAGAGCAGCCGTAGGGATTTTCATTGGCGTTCATCTTGATGACACTCTCCACGGGAACATCCACTTTACCGGCCAGCGTATCCGGCGATACACTGGCGCTGTAACCGGTGAAACCGGCCAGATGAGGACGGACCAGCCTCTCTATACCTTCCGAATAGGAGCCCACTATGATTCTCCCTTGCGTTTTTTCTCAAGGCGCTTCTCTATTGCCCGGGCGTGAGCGTCAAGTCCCTCGGCCCTGGCGATGATTGACGCCGCTCTGCCAAGTTTCTCGATATCAGCTTCATCAGTCCGAACCAGAGTTATAAACTTGGCAAAATCAGTTACATTAAGCGGTGAACTGAACCTGGCTGTACCTTCGGTGGGCAGAACATGACTCGGTCCCGCCACATAATCAACAAGAACCTCTACCGAGTTCTCGCCGACGAACAGGCAACCGGCACTGAACACCTTATCGATATACGAGGCCGCATCGGCCACGACGAGGCAGAGATGTTCCGGCGCAAAAAGGTTGGCCAGTTCTATGGCTTCGTCAACACTTGCCACCACAGCTATCATGCCCCGGTTCTCCAGAGATGCTGCGGCAACAGTCTGGATCTGGAGAGCAGCAAGCTGGCGCTCAACTTCCTGATTTACGTCGACGGCCAGCTGCCGCGAAGTGGTCAATAATATCGCTGTGGCCGAAGGATGCTCCGCCTGTGCCAGAAGGTCGGCGGCACAATACCCGGGACTGGCCGTTTCATCGGCAATGATGAGCACCTCACTCGGCCCATAGAGTCCGTCAATACCGACCACTCCGTACAACAACTTCTTAGCCAGTAAGACATAGATATTGCCCGGCCCGCAGATTTTGTCCACGGCGGGAACCGTTTCCGTGCCGTAAGCCAGGGCGGCAATCGCCTGGGCACCGCCGACCGAAAAAACGCGGTCGACGCCAGCGATATCCGCCGCCGCCAGTATTACGGGTGAAACATCTCCATGCGAATCAGGAGGCGTTACAATGATTACCTCTTCGACACCGGCGACCCTGGCCGGAACGACCGTCATCAGGAGCGAGGAGGGGAGCGGGGCGGTAAAACCGGGCACATAGACACCGATACGCTTCAGCGGACGCAGGAGCCAGCCAAGACCGGCTCCGGTGCTATCACGCAGGATACTGTCCTTCTGCGTCTTGTGGAAGGAAGCGATGCGTTCGGCGGCCAGTTTGAGGGCGGAGAGAAGTTCTGTATCTATCTCCCGGCTTGACTGTTTTACCCTCGATTTATCTATTTCAAGCGAAGTAAGCCTGACACCATCGAACTTCTCGGTGTAGTCCAAGAGAGCAGCATCACCCCTGGCGCGAACATCGTTGATAATTTGCCGGACAACCTGCTCTTTATCATCGATATCGACCTCGGCTTCCCCGGTACGTCGGGACAGTATCGATTTCGCTTCATCAAATCCTTCAACGATTTTCAATTCCTCTGTCCTCCGAGTCAATAAGCCATAGCGACTAGCTTATCCAACGCACTCCAGTATCGCCGGTTATCTTCCAGACGCCGCCCACTTTCTTGACGACATAGGTCAGGCCACCGGCAGCCAAATTAGCAATATAGATTTTGGCCGAAACAAGCGCCGACCCATCTTCCTGGAACTGAATATTACCCAGGGTGACAACCGCACCACTCCCTTCGACGACGCCCGTTTCGCTGTCGATAGGTACGTCGGCAAATTTATCCACCCATCTGAACTCAGCCGGAAGGTCGTACAGAGCCGCCACAATCGCCGTTTGTACGGACTCCGCCAAAACAGACGACCCCATATCAGGAATACCCGGGTCGCCCACACTATCATCCGTAGCCCGCACGATATATACAACGGGGAAATTGGGTGGTTTGCTGAAGGTATGGTCTTCCGTATACAACTGGTAAACGACGGCCGCATAGATATCGATTACATCCCGTTCGCTACCAGGAAGAGCTGGCTCTGGCGAGGTGCAGGAAGCCAGGATACCGGCGAACAGGACTGCGATCATGATGATAAGCGGAATTATTCTCTTTTTTATTACAAATCCTTTTTTCATCAGCTATTCCAATTAGACGACAGCCTGTAATTTTTCAACAATCGACCTAATTCGTTTGCCCTTAACAGAACCGTCCAGATGATCTTTATTGCCGATAAGACAGGCTGTGGATTCAAAAAGAGTATCGATGATTTTCAGATTGTGCCGGGCAATCGTACGGCCAGTCTCGGTATTCTCGACGAGAATATCGGCGTCTTCCGGCAGGAAGGCCTCAGTGGCGCCCCAGGTAGGAATAACCCGGTAGTGGCCGAGATGGTTGTCCCGGGCATACTTATCCGCAATATTCACATATTCCGAAGCAACGCGAAAAGGCTCTTCCCTTTGAGCAACGAGCCGTCGCAGACCGTCGTTGTCATCTATGGATAGTTCCTCGCTTATCACCGCCACCACTCTTACCCGTCCAAATTTCAGGTCCAGAAGCTCTTTTACAGGACTCGACGGGAACTGGTAAAGGTGCTCCGCCAGCCAGTCCTTACCGGTAATCGCCAAGTCGAAATTCCCGTTGGCTACCTGCAAAGGCATGTCCTGGGGCCTGATAACCTTGACCGATACACCATCAATATCAATACCGGGGCGGCGGTTACCCGTTTCCGAGGGATAATCATCCACCTGAATGCCGGCCCTGTTTAGAAAATTAACAGTCGGCTGCTGCTGGTGACCATCGGGCAGAGCCAGCGTTACCGTGTCACTACTCACTGTTTCAGTAAAATAACTGCCTGTTATCTCCGGCTGGCTGACTTCTTCCTTTACGTGTGCTTTCTTTTCTGATTCAGTTAATTTTTCGCAAATGGATGTTACCACATTATCAAGGTCTTTCGTTTCCCGGCTACGCCTGTTGGCGATGAGGAAGGCGCTGAAACCGAGTACCTCGCTTACCGGTACCATACCGTATCTGCAGAGTTCTCCCCCCGACTTCGCGGGAAGCAGCGCCATATCCGCATTCTCCGGAGGATAGACCTCAGCCGCCCCCCATACCGAGAAGATACTGAAGCGGCTCATCCGTTTTTTCAGGGCGAATGACTCGGCAAGATTGGGGTACTCACTGGCGATGCGAATAATGTCGGCCTGACTTTTTACCTTTCCCCTTTGGGGCGCCGCCATATACAGAGCACCGTCGCCGTATAACAGGTCTTTTACCTTGACAATATCACTGCTCGGGTACTTGACCAACAGCTCCTCAATCCAGTCCAGACAGCAAATCCCGAGGTCATAGTTACCCATGGCTATCTGAACGGGGATATCCTTCTCATGGAAAATCCTGATGAGAAGGTCGGGGAACCTCTGCGACTTCGGCCGGTAGAAGCCTGTCCTGGAGTGATATTCATCGAGTCCCCACTCCGCCTTCTGGAGCAGGGCGGCCGTCTTTCTCAGCAGGCGCCCTTTAGGCAGGGCTAGCTTAATCGGCACCCTTCCCCTCCAGCAATTTCAGGACTTCATCAGCATCTGACGCTTCGTACTTCCTGTTTTTGTTTAAATCGAACAAGACAAAAGCCGGCGGCTGGCTTCGCACCTCAAGCCGCCACCGGATACTGCCGGATTCACGGCCTTTCAGGTCAACCTCAGTTATGTATCCGGCTCCGCGCAGACTTTCAGCCGTCTGAAAAGCCTGTTTCGTGGCATCATCCGAACTTATTCGAACCAGAATCCTCTCCGGCGCACGACCGTCAATAGCGCCCGGCTCAACCAGATTCATCAGGGTGTCCAGGTACAGAGCGAAGCCGGAGGCAGGTATATCGCCACCACCCATGGACGGAATGAGAGCATCGTATCTGCCACCCCCGCCTATCTTCTCACCGCCGATAAATAACTGAAATATGATGCCAGTATAGTACTCGCGGCCAGCACCCGAAGCAATATCTATCTGATAGCCACAGCCCAGGGCCTCAAGAATGGCTACCGTCTCCAGGAAATCATCGAGGTGTGGACTGATTTCAGGCATATTCTGGACAATAAGCGTTCTCTGCTCCTTGAGAAATCCCGGTGATTGCCCCTTCAGATTCAATAGAGGTAATATCGCATTTTGAAGTTCAGGATTCTCCCGGCTGACCCCGGCAAGTGCTTCGACATCACCGTCCAGAATCCGGTCAAATATCCGGTTCTGTTCCTCGTGACTCAATCCCAGTTTTTCCAGCAGGCCCCTTACCAGGCCTGCGTGTGACAGTCGCAGTTCCACACCTTTCATCCCCAGCTTCTTCAGAACCTCCAGAGACAGAGTTATTAGCTCAGCATCGGCCAGCGCCGAGCCCGCCCCAATAAGCTCAGCCCCACACTGCCACGTCTCCCTGGTTTTCTCGCCCGTCTCCTCGAAAATGAAAATGTTGGTGGCGTAGAAGAGCCTGGCCAGCCCCTTGTCTTCCAGATTCTCGGTGTACATACGAGCCACCGGTATCGTACCATCGGGACGCAATATCACCCTCTCGCCGCTCCAGCCATCCCAGTCCAGGAAAGAATAAACCTTGCCCAGCATACCGGGGGTCAGCGTCCCCGCCGAGGTGAACAGGTGCAGATACTCAATGGTAGGTGTCCTGACCTCCTGATACCCCCATCTGGAGCAGCATTCACGGCATATTCCCTCGACCAAGCGGAACTTTGCCATCTCCGCGGGTGAAAGGTCCCGCATTCCTTTACATCTCTGGACTTTCATGTTTCATCCTCATTTGTATAGCTCATGAACACTATATTAATTTACACTAATTTATGCAGCTATTCAATTCTGATTATGAAAAGCACATATACTGCTATCCTATTGGGGGAGGAGAAAACTGCGGGGTAAGCAGCGGATGATGCGCGACAGTGTGGGTGGGAATAGATATGAAGATAGAGTATTTTATCTACCTCACCCCCTGACCCCCTCTCCAACCAGATACATTAAACAATAAAGACAAATATTTTGGTTGGAGAGGGGGAATTATTTTGAGAGGGGCTGACGCCCCTCTCCGCAAGCTACTCCCCTATTTGAGATAGTGAGGCTTCTCTCTTACTTAATGGGAGACGTTAGATTAACTGGATTCCCGCCTGCGTGGGAATGACAGTTTTTCAGGGATAAAGGAGGAGTTATTCAGGGATAAGCAGAAGATGATACCGGGCGACAGTACAAAATCCCCCTTAATCCCCTTTTTCAAAGGGGGAAACTATGAGGGGAAAACTGTGGAATTAGCCGAAGATGATGCTGGGCGGCTGGGTGGGAATAGATAATTAATGGGTGGGGCGGATTTCTTCGCTTCGCTCGCAATGGCATAGGGGGTGTTTAATTCAGGCCGATGTTTTAATTGCATTTAAACTGTTATACAATTATAATAGGAAAACTCGAAGGATTTCTTATATGAAAATTGCCAGGCGCTTAGTGCTCGCATTGATAGTCCTGCTGCTGGCCACCTCCATAGCCACGAATGTTCAATCGCAGGGTCCCCTGATAAAGGTGCTTACCATCAAGGGCACCATTAATCCCGTTCTCGTTGATTATGTGAAACGCGGCATAGACCTTGCCGAAGATAGTGGCGCACAGGCCCTTATCATCCAGATGGACACACCGGGTGGCCTGGACACCGCCATGCGCGATATAATTCAACATATCGTTAACTCCCGCATACCAGTGGTTGTGTATGTTGCCCCGTCAGGAGCAAGAGCCGCTTCCGCCGGCGTCTTTATTACCATGGCCGGTCACGTGGCGGTCATGGCGCCCAATACTGCGATTGGCGCCGCACACCCGGTAGCCATAGGCGAAGAAGGTGAAGCCGCCATGTCCGAAGCCATGGAAGAGAAGGTGGTCAACGATGCCGCTGCCTACATCAGGAGCATCGCCGAGGCCCACGGACGCAACATGGAATGGGCTGAAAAGGCCGTCAGGGAGAGTGTTTCGGCTACCGAGCGTGAGGCCCTGGAACTGAACGTTATCGACATGATTGCCCCCGACCTGGAAACCCTCATCGCACAGCTGGACGGCTGGCAGATAACCATGCTGAATGACCAGCAAATCACTCTGCAGACCCAGGGTGCAAGAATCGACCACGTTGAGATGACAACGCGTGAGGACTTCCTCTATACCATTGCCGACCCGAATATCGCTTATATATTACTCAGTATCGCCATGCTGGGTATCATGGTTGAGATATTTAATCCCGGACTCTTTTTCCCGGGTATTGTTGGCGGCATCTGCCTGCTGCTCGCTTTCTTCTCACTACAGATATTACCGGCACACTGGGCCGGGGTTATGCTTATCGTTCTTGCCTTCGGCCTCTTCATCGGCGAGGTGCTCACCACCACCTTCGGCCTGTTTACGGCCGGAGGAGTAATTGCCCTGGCTATGGGCTCGATAATCATGTTCAGGGGAGCCTCGCCGCTGTTCCAGATAGACCCATGGCTCATTGCGACGGTAACCATCATAATCGCCGGTGCCTTTGCCTTTATTATTCAGCGTGCCTTAAGTGCCCACCGCAGGCAGGCCAAGACCGGCCGTGAGGACTTAATAGGAAAGACAGCTCTGGTAAAAGTCGCTCTGAATCCCAGTGGTACCGTTTTCTTCAAGGGTGAGCGCTGGGCAGCTATCTCCGAAGAAGGCCAGATAGACCCTGGAGAAAACGTAGTTATAACTAAGGTTGACGGTCTGACTCTGTATGTCACCAAGAAACAGCAGGGCAGTAAGTAGACAAGTTTAAACCTTAAAGGAGGTCATCTTTGCTGTATATGCCTACTTGGATGATTGTTGTTATCGTAGTTGTTGTTGTCGCCTTCCTGGTCTTCACCGTTATCTGGTCAGTCCGGGCCCACCAGAGGAAGGTGTCTGCCGGGAAGGAAGAGCTGGTGGGGAGAACGGCGGTGGTTGAGATAGCCCTGGAGCCCAAGGGAGTGGTTCTTGTCGAGGGTGAACGCTGGACAGCTATTGCAGATAAGGGCCGGGTAGAGCCTGAAGAGGAGGTGATTATAACCAAGGTTGATGGCTTAAAATTAAGAGTTACCAAGAAAGAATAAAGGAGGTAAATAAATGGTTCCAATTATTATCATTGTTGTTGTCCTTCTCATCATCATACCCATGGCGGTCAAAATCGTTCAGGAGTACGAGCGTGGTGTTATCTTCCGCCTGGGTCGTCTGGTCGGTGCCAAGGGGCCCGGCCTGTTTCTCATCATACCCTTCATTGACCGTATGATGAAGGTAGACCTGCGCGTCGTGACCATGGACGTCCCGTCACAGGAGGTCATCACCAAGGACAATGTCACCGTCCGTGTCAATGCCGTGGTCTATTTCCGGGTGGTTGACCCCGAGTCTTCCGTGGTCAAGGTGCTGGACCATATCAGAGCGACTTCTCAGATATCACAGACCACGCTGAGAAACGTGCTGGGGCAATCCGAGCTTGATGAGTTACTCACCCAGCGGGAAAAGCTCAACCAGATGCTTCAGAAAATAATCGATGAGCATACCGACCCCTGGGGAGTCAAGGTCAGCACCGTGGAAATCAAGGAAGTCGAACTGGCCGAGGAGATGAAGCGGTCGATGGCAGCCCAGGCCGAGGCAGAAAGAGAGAGGCGGGCTAAAATCATCCACGCCGATGGTGAGTTCCAGGCCTCGGAGAAGCTGGCCCAGGCAGCCCATGTCATCGGCAGAGAGCCATCGGCAATTCAGCTCCGCTTCCTGTCGACACTGACCGAGATAGCCAGCGAGAAGAACAGCACCATACTCTTCCCGATACCCATAGAGTTCCTCAAAGCCTTCAGTGTCGGCGCCGAGAAAAAGGAAAAATAGAATAGAGAATTTATAATTATACGGGTTATACGGGAGGGGGCATAACCCCCTCCCCAACCTATGTGTAGTCCGATGCCAGCACAGGCTATCTCCTGAGCGGTAATGCCCCCGGTACCCACCCTGCCAAAGTGAGCAGGAAAAGTCGGGACACCGGCGGGCATTATTGTTATATTGTCAATGAAGGAGACGCGGAAGAATGGAATGGTCGGAAAGAATGAACGCGGCGATAGACTACATCGAGGAGAATTTGACGGGTGAGATTGATTTCTCCATAGCAGCCGAAAAGGCAGCCTGTTCTTTGTTCCATTTCCAGCGAATCTTCTTTGCCGTGAATGGCATGACGCCAGCGGAATATGCCCGGCGGAGAAGACTCACTCGGGCTGCCAGAGAACTGACCTCCAGCAACACTAAGGTAATCGATATCGCCCTCAAGTATGGCTACGAATCGCCGGACGCGTTCACGCGGGCATTCCGTAATGTGCACGGCGTTACACCGCAGGCAGCGCGCGAGCCGGGGGTTCAACTCATGGCATTTCCTCGTATCTCCTTTCATATTCAACTTACAGGAGGTACCGACATGGACTACAGGATAATTGAAAAACCGGCGTTCGACATTATCGGAAAAGGCAGAAGGTTTAGTACTATAAACGGTGAGAATCTCAGAAAAATACCACTATACTGGGATGAATTTATAGAGGCTAAACACCTTGAGAGCCTGACAAATCTGGCGCAAGGTAAAACCGGAGCGGTAACTGGCGCAAATGCGCTGGGTGTCTGTATCGATGAAGGCGTGGCAGAGGAGTTTTACTATGCTATCGGCATCGAAAAGCCTGATGCAGATATGCCGGTGGGATACGAGATTATCAATATACCGGGGGCAACTTGGGCGATATTCGAGCCCATGGGTTCCATGCCAGAAGCTATACAGAGACTATGGACACAGATTTTTCAGGAATGGTTCCCTTCAACAGGCTATGAATACGATAATAAACCGGACCTCGAGGTATATTTTACGGAAGCTGTGAACGGCCCGCCCCACCGTTGCCAGATATGGGTGCCAATTATTAAGAAGAAGTAGACTGATAGCGTTTTCAGGCGGTAAAGGGGTGGGGAGTGAAATCTCTCCACTCTTATTCATTATCCCGCAGAGTCACGTCACCGGCGACAACCCTGGTGGAACTACCGTCGATATGGCGGAGTATCAAAGCCCCGCTTCTATCCACCGACTCGGCAATACCTTCAAGCACCTTATTGCCTGCTTCAACCCGGACACTTCTGCCCAGTGTTACCAGCCTGTCCCGCCACTCTCGATAAACAGACTCACCGTCCGGCAGAATAAGATAGAGTCGTTCCATTTCAACCAGAAGACACCTGACTATATCCAAGCACGAGACATCTCGCCCCATTTCATCATTGAGGCTGGTGGCTATGGATGAAATCTCGGGGATATCGGAGGGCCTCAAGCCGACATTAATACCGATACCGATAATAGCGTAGGTCACCTGGTCCCCCTTCACCTCGTTTTCTATCAGAATCCCGCATATCTTCTTGCCGTTGATGAGGATATCATTGGGCCATTTAATCTGCGGTTTCAGGCCGGTAACCGCCTCGATACTGCGAACCACAGCCAGGGAGGCTATCATAATGAGATAATGTAACAAAGAGATATCAGGGTGAAGGATAACGGACAGGGCAATATTACCCGGAGGCGATAACCAGGTACGCCTTGCCCGGCCCCTGCCCCCGGTTTGCTCTCCGGCGATGATAACGGTACCCCCGGCAGCCCCCTTCTGTGCCTCCCAGTGGGCTGTATCCATGGTTGAGGTCAGACGCGAATGATAGATAATCCTTTGACCGATAAAACTGGTCGGCAGGCTACCGGTAAGGGAGGATGACGATAGAGTATTCTCGCCCATAATAATACTACCCGCGGAGAGTTATCTCCACAGGTAGATAATACCACAATCGGGGATTCTATGTATGGTCTATAAAGCGAGGTTCAGACCCTTACACTGACCATAGGCAGTATTTGAATGCCCACTCTGGGCTTTATTTCAAACTTGATGCCCGCCGCTCCCCGTCGGTCCGCACCACCCAGCTTGGTAACTTCCAGCATTTTAATCACCCGTGTATCCACCTGGCCAGCCTGCAGTATGGCGTCCTGCGACCGAAGCCTCAGATAATAATCACTCATTTCATGGGCACGATGAAGTATCTTACCTTCCAGGATATGGGTGTCCACCACCAGGATAATTGACCGGTCCTGCTCGCAGAGCTCTTTGCATGCCTGCAGGAAATTGACCTTGACATCCGGGCGGGCATGAGCCATAAACGGCGTTACGGCATCTATCAGAACCAGCTTAAAACGTGCCGGCAGTCCGGATATGTTCTTGAGCAGCAGTTGAAGGGCTTTCTCGCCGCTCTTGATAAACTGGTCTGAACCGATTGAGATAATGCGTATCCGGTCAGTCACAACGTCCTGCTTGATGCCGAGTGATATCGAGTCCATCTGGTCAACCAGTCCCTGGACAGAATATTCCGTGGCATAGTAGACTACCGAGCAATCCCTGGAATGCAGTATGCCGTAGGTGATGTATTGACTCAGGACACTCTTACCCGACTTGGCCTCACCCTCAATCAGCACCAGAGAGCCTTCGTTAATACCTCCACCCAGAGCCTCGGCTATCTCTTTCATGCCCGTGGTGAGTGTATCTTCCGTGGTTTTCATACCCAGCATCATCAGTTACCAGCCCTCCGATCTGGCTCGTTTCCAGCTAGGTCACAGCCATTTTACACTTAATGACGTAAAAACAGCATAAAAGATTAGGCAACAGGGATAAACATTCCATAAATGATTTCCGAATATATTGAAATGAAAAAAATTGACAATGCTTGTATTTTCCTCTACAATTACGACCACCAAGCGAGTACAATCACAGCGGGAGGAAATGCTAATGGAAAATGCAATAGTTGAAGCGGGATTTGCCGACTCCTGGTTGTGGCTGATTTTTATAGGTGTTGGCCTGATAATGATTCTTCTGGAATTAATAATCGGGATAGAGACCGCGCTTGACCTGGTGTTTACAGGCACGGCCTGTATACTGGGCGGTCTGATAACACTGCCGCTCAATTCATGGGTCTGGACTATCATTATTACCGTAATCATTTGTTTTATCTATATAGTGGCCGGGCGCAGATACGTGCATAAAAGGATGGCAATTGCCGGAGAAAAAACAAATATAGATGCTATTATTGGCAGAACGGGCATCGTTAAAAAAGACATCAGCCGAACCAACGACGGGCTGGTAAAGGTAGGCTACGAAGAATGGCGAGCAAGGTCGGAGGAGGACATTAAAGAAGGCGAGGAAATAACCGTCACCGGGATCAGTGGCGCTACCTTGATTGTAAATAAAACAGAAGGGGGTAATCAATAAAATGAGCGGAGGAGCTATAGCCGTAGTTGTCATACTTGTTCTGGTCATCATTATTGCACTCGCCAAGGCAATTACAATTATCCACCAGGCCGAAAAAGGCCTAATTGAAAGATTCGGCAGATACAAGGAGACCCTTGAACCGGGGCTCAGGATTATCATGCCATTTGTCGACTCCATGGTGGCGAGAATAGACATGAGAGAAACTGTCCTCGATATACAGCCGCAAGCCGTCATCACCAAGGACAATGTTGGCGTAACCGTAGATGCCGTTGTGTATTATTATGTAACAGACGCCAAAGCCGTCAGATATGAGGTCGCCAATTTTTACGTCGCGGTAAGCAAGCTGGCACAGACGAATCTAAGAAACCTGGTCGGTGACATGAGCCTTGATGAAACCCTGGCCTCGAGAGAACGTATCAATTCCGCCCTGAGGACAACGCTGGATGAAGCCACCGATAAATGGGGGGTCAAGGTTACCAGGGTGGAAGTGAAAGAGATTGAACCGCCGCATGATATTACCGACGCCATGAGCAAGCAGATGAAGGCGGAGAGAGAGAAGCGAGCCATCATCCTAGAGGCGGAGGCCTACCGCCAGAAACAAATTCTGGAGGCCGAAGGCGATAAGCAGAACGCCATCCTGGTGGCTGAAGGCGACCGGCAGGCGGCTATCCTGCGGGCTGAGGGCGAAGCCAAGGCTATTGAAAATGTATCT
>Ga0209427_10001258_pt1 | contig 28875 bp, 25 predicted proteins | sample DeeMarSWOR136_30_FD_187465 | JGI IMG/M metagenome (GOLD analysis project Ga0209427, IMG submission 187465) | Marine sediment microbial communities from White Oak River estuary, North Carolina - WOR-1-36_30 (SPAdes) (version 2) | ecosystem: Environmental > Aquatic > Marine > Intertidal zone >...
CCACTCCTCTATTTATATAAATATATCCATTTTTTACATCGTAAGCGTGGATGTTATGTCGAAAGGAGCATACATATGGCTGTGATGACGGTTTTTGGAAAAATCGATTCTGAACTCCTCGGGGTTGTTCTGCCCCACGAACACATCATGCTCGATTTAAGAAATCAGTTCAGTCCGCCGTCGGAAGCTTCACGAATCGCCCTCTCCGAGCAGAGGGTTGATATAGGCAACCTGGGCGTCCTTTCAAGAAATCCCCTGGCTGTGCAGGACAATTTAATCCTGAATGACATAAAAGTTGCGGAAGCGGAACTGTGGGAGTTTAAAAAAGCAGGTGGCGATACGGTTGTGGAAGCAACGAGCGTCGGAGCCGGGAGAGACCCTATGGCGCTGAGGGGCATTGCACAAGCTGTAGGGATCAATATAGTCGCAGGATGTGGGTATTTTACCTTTGACACGCATCCTGTGAATATGGATGAAAAAACAGTTGAAGAGGTAAAATGGGAAATGCTTACGGACATCAGGGTGGGGATGAGTGGAACAAATATAAAAGCCGGTGTGATCGGCGAGATCGGAACGAGCGACAGGATTTATCCAAATGAAGAGAAATCTCTCATCGCTGCGGCGGAGGTTCAGGCGGGTACCGGACTGGGAATGCACGTTCACACGGAACCCTGGGGGAACGAACGCATGAAAGTTCTAAACATTCTCAAGGCACACGGCGCTGATCTGGGGAAAGTGACCATTAACCATGTCGATGTGAAGAGAGAATTCGATCTGGATGAATGCAAGGAAATTATGAAACAGGGCGCATACATTGAATTCGATAATTTTGGAAAGGAGTATTACATCGATACGAGGAACAGGGGTCTTCTTGCCGGACCTTTTGCCTTTGATATCGAAAGAGTTCAGGTCATAAAAGAATTGATCGATGCGGGATTCCTTGAAAAGATCTTGATTACGAATGACCTCTGTTTTAAGACTATGCTCCACAACTATGGGGGATGGGGGTATGACCACATCCTCACGAATATTGTTCCAATGTTGATGGAAGTCGGAATAACGGAAGAACAGATTGATGTGCTCATAAAGGAAAATCCGAAGAAATTTTTAGATGCTGAAATATAGATGAGATTACATTGAGGAGGGAAATGGAATGAGAGTTTTTACAAAAGAGGAGCTGATAAATAACATGGTTGATCATCCCTACGAAACAAATCCCGACTTTCATGCGAACGTTAATTTCTTCTTTTACTCAAGAGATAGAAAAATGCTCATGGCCTACTATGAGGCACCAGAGGGCTGGTTTGATGTGGAGGTACAAGGGTTCGAAGAGATCGATTACGTGCTTGAAGGAGAGGTAGAGCTCGTTTCAGAAGGAAAATCTCTTACTGCAAAAGCAGGTGATTGCTTTCTAATCCAGGATGGGGACAAGTTCCGCTGGAAGATGAAAAAACCTTCGAAAATGATCTTTTTTCTATATCCACTCACTGAGGAGATTAAAAAAGTCATTGCGGAATGTCGATAACCGTTGGGAGCTAAGTATGATATACACGAGCGTTTTTCCTGGGCGATATATTCAAGGGTATGAGGCATTAACGCGTTTAGGGAAAGAGCTCCGGAAAATTAGCACAAAATGCCTCGCAATCTGCGACCCGATTGTGTATGAAAAATACTTGCAGGAGATTCGTCGGGTATTGGAGGGGGAGGTACAATTCGAGGTTCTGAGTTTCAGTGGGGAATGCTGCGACGAAGAGATCGAAAAACTTGTAGAAACATCGAAAGGATCTGGCTATGATATCGTAATCGGGTTCGGTGGAGGGCAGGCTCTTGATACCGCAAAGGCCGTTTCTTTCGAATTGGGGTGCTCAGTGGCAACCTGCCCGACAGCCGCCTCGACTGATGCTCCGACAACATCCGTTGCAGTTGTTCATGCTGCCGATGGAAAAGTTCAGAGGCTCGTTTATTTACCGAGGAATCCGCTCCTGGTGCTGGTGGATACGAAGATTATAGCGGAAGCCCCGGTACGCTTGCTGGTGGCCGGAATGGGGGATGCGCTTTCTACATGGTTTGAAGCAGAGTCTCACAGGCAAATCTATGCTCCCAATTTAACCGGTGATCACGGCTCTTTGTCGGGTTATGCACTTACCCGGTTATGTTATGATACGCTGCTCGAGTATGGCGAACACGCGAAGGCTGCCTGTGAACAACACGCTGTGACTCCTGCTCTGGAGCATGTCGTGGAAGCCACTACCTTACTGAGCGGGCTTGGGTGTGAAAATGCGGGCCTATCTGCTGCCCATTCAATTGCAGATGGGTTTAATGGTCTTCAGCAAACCATGAGGTATTACCACGGTGAGAAAGTTGCCATCGGAACGCTCGCATCGCTGTTTCTCACCGACAAGCCGAGACACATTATTGAGGACGTATATGGGTTCTGCGAATCAGTAAAACTTCCCACAACCCTCGCCGATATTGGGCTTGATGAAATGAACGATGAAGCACTTATGAAAGTTGCGGATGATGCATGTAAGAACGAAGATATGCACTACGAGCCCATACCGGTAAACCCTGATTCTGTCTTCTTTGCATTGAAAGCAATGGACGCCGAAGGCAGGAAACGTAAACAAAGAAATAGTATAATATCTTTCTGAGATTTTCGGATTTGATTCAATCAGGATTATTATATAGATAATTATTTGCTGTATTTACTACCTCAATTAAATGGGCCCTCATATTTTCACAGGCTTTCTCTGTATCGTGTTTTTTTATTGCATTAAATATGTTTTTATGATGTACATTTGCCCCTTTCGGTTGACCGGGTAATTGTACGATCTCTTCAACAATCTTTGATATTAACCCCTGTATTGATTTTAAAAATGTAACAAGTACCGGATTCTTAGCCGCTTCGGCAATTGCGATATGGAACTCAACATCAAATTCTTCGTAAAGATCTGGTTGTTTTGCATTTTTTTCCATCTGTAGAAGAAGATTTGATAATCTCTCTATTTCATGATCCTCCGCCTGCTGAGCAGCCAATCCTGCTGTTTCACATTCAATGATTTTTCTCGCTTCCATAACATTGAAAAAATCCTGTTTCTGTAATGTGATCAAGCCTTTGAAACTATTGAGAAAATGATTCAAATCCAGATTCTCGCTTACATAGGTACCCTTTCCTTGCACAATGGTAATAATACCCATACTCTGGAGCTGTTTAAGTCCTTCGCGTATTGAACTGATGCCAACCATAAGTTTCTCACTGAGCTCTTTTATGGGAGGCAGTCTGTCACCTGGCTTAAACTGTTCGCTTTTAATAGTATTTAAAATTGCATTCATAACTTCTTTCGATAGATTTGCTTTTCCTATTGGTTCCATGCAGTCCTCTTTCTTGTGAGACTAACAAGATGATAAAAATTTAATAGAGCTAACCAAAACTGTTGTGATAAAACTTATTATGAAATATCAATAAGCTAATTTAATCTACAGATGGGAAAAAAAATATATTAATGCTGCTCATCTTGTTTTTTAATTTGTAAAATTGCAATATATGATATAAGATATAAGATGATATTTCTATGAAATATTGTATTAAATATTCAAATATTGTCAATTTTTATTTTCGATTTTCTTATTAAACGATATACCCTCAAAGGGCATCTTTATTGTATGGTTCAAATCAATATTGAAGCTATTTTTTTATAAATTGAAATCATACTAATGATAAACTATTGACTTTTATGTAGTTATTTATAAACATAATTTAATCATATATCATATATCTTATCATATATATTTAAATAAATAAAAGTTTATTTACAAATAAGTGATGAAAAATAAAATCCATAGAAAGGAGTCATTATTATGGCAGCACAGAAGGGTAACGAAAAACAGGATAAAGGCTGGCATCATCCCTGGGGAACCGTCTATCTCAATGGAAAATATGTTCCGGGCGAACAAGCTGTCGTTTCGGTGCTCGACATAGGATTCGTCAAGGGGGACGCAGTATTTGACGTCTGTCGGACTGTACGGCACAAATCGTACAAACTCGATGAGCACGTGGAGCGGTTTTATAAAAACCTGCGTTATGCAAAGCTTGATCCCGGTTTGACACCTGAAGAGATGAAGCAGGTGTGTATCAATGTACTTGAAAAAAGCGTACACCTTCTCAAAGAAAATGATGAGTACTGGATATTCATGAGGGTGACGAGGGGAAGCAATCCCTATTTTCCGCTCAACTACGTAAAAGGTGCCAAACCCACGGTGGTCGTTTACTGCGTTCCCATTGAGTTTAGAAACTTCGCGAAACAGTACAGACAGGGGCGGCGATTCATCACCGTCTCAATACGGGCACTACCGTCTGAATGTCTGGAACCGCGCCTTAAGTGCGGATCAAGAATGCATTTCATGCTTGCAGTCGCTGAGGCTCAGGAGAAAGACCCTGAAGCCCATCCGCTTCTGCTCGATATCAACGGGAATGTTGCTGAGCCCTGGGGCGCAAATATCTTCATCATCAGTAAGGGTAAGCTCATGACGCCGGGGAAACAGCTTGTTCTCGAAGGAGTTACCCGGGAGACGGTCTTGGAAATCGCAGGGGAGCTTAAGATTCCGGTCATCGAGAGTAATTTCATCAAACTCTACGATGTGTACACCGCAGATGAGGCTTTTGTTACTACCACCAGTTATAAGATACTTCCGGTCCAGAGCGTTGACGGTGTAAAGGTAGGCACGAGGATACCGGGACCTATAACTGAACAGCTTACAAAGGCGATGAGCAAGAAGGTCGGAATCGATCTCGTTGAACAGGCGATGAGCCATCTGACTGCAGAGGAGAGAAGGGAACTCTGATTTTTTCTTTCAAACATGCGCCTTCTTGCTTTTATGGATACTTGATTCTTGTTCATTTAGGGATGGGAGATCGCTGAGAGAGGAGAGAAGAAGCAGCCGGTATTTTCAGAGCGTTCCTCTTTTCTTTCATAGCAGTTACCCTGTTTTGAGGATTTATGAGGAGGAGACTTGTGAAGGAAAATCGACCTAAGGTAATCTTATACGGACTTGGGCCTATCGGTATTTCTACAGGGAAAATTCTGGCTCAACGACAGAGTATCGAGATCGTTAGTGCAATTGAAATCGCTGACGATAAGGCTGGAAAGGATCTGGGCGAATTGCTTGGTATAAAAGCGGCAAGAGGTATTCCCATATCGAAAACTCTTGGTGAAGCGAAAAATTATGGGATTGCAGATGTTGTAGTTCATACGACGAGCTCTTTCGTTGAAACGGTGTTTCCCCAGTTGGAAGAGATAATCAGTGGTGGTATGAATTGTGTGTCCTCCACGGAAGAACTGTTTTTTCCAATTCTCAAGGCTCCGGATGCGACCAGAAAGATAGACGAACTCGCGAAGAAGTACGGGGTAACTGTAGTTGGAACCGGCGTCAACCCAGGATTCGTGATGGATACGCTTCCTCTCTTTCTTACAGGAGTATGTGAAAGGGTCGATGAGGTGCATATTCAGAGAAGAGTCGACGCATCAAAGCGGAGGCTTCCGCTACAGAAGAAGGTAGGAGCCACGCTTGATGCGGATGAGTTTTATAAACGGGTTGAGACAGGGACCTTAGGACATATTGGTTTACGGGAGTCTTTGCAGTATCTTGCAGTAAATCTTGGCTGGAATCTAGACGACATCGAGGAACAGGTTGACCCTGTCATAAGTGAGAAAGACATTACCACAGAATATTTTCATGTCAAAAAGGGCCAAGTTGCCGGCATAAAGCACATTGCAAGAGGTTTTACGAACGGCAAGGCTGTGCTGTCGCTTGATCTGAGAATGTACGTGGGAGCAGAAAAATCCTTCGATAGGATCACAATCGGTGGGAATCCTTCATTAGAAATAGAGGTAAAGCAGGGTACCCCCGGGGACATTGCTACGGCTTCAATTCTGGCCAATTCGGTGAGCCTTGCCATGCATGCTGACCCAGGATTGATCAATACAAAATATCCTATGTGGCCACATTGCGAAAAATTGTAGAATATATTGCAAAGAGAAGATCGATGAGGATTTATTAGTCGTAAGTTAATGTGCAAATGATCGATTCTAGGTGCGTAATGTGCGGTCCGCACTATGAATGTGGACCCAACTGGAATATCATATTCAATACAACGGAGGAAGGAATAATGAAGCTTACTGTGCAGGAGTTAAGTGTAAAAGCCTTTTCGGAGTTTGGCCAGGTATGTGGTGTGCCACCGACAATCAAACCAGAGCATAGCTGTGATGAGTTTGATTGGTGGCCAGATATGATTCTTTTCGATTCAATTGAGGGCAAGTACGGAGCCGGGTTTGCAAAGGTAAAAAAATCTCCTTTTCACCAGACCTGTTCTGAACGCCACATGAGGACACCAGAATTTCTACTTCCCGTTAATGGCGATATGATCTTAATCCTCGGACCTCCAGAGTACCCAAATGAGCCGTCTCGTTTGCCCGATCTTTCACGCTTTGCTGCATTTAAAATAAAGGCAGGCGAATCCATTTTATTGAAACCCGGAGTGTGGCATTATGCGGGGATACCGTTGCAGGGTGAGTTTTATATGTACTGTATCTACGCTTCAGGCACCGGAGAGAACGATTTTACATTGGTCGATTTCCCCAACGGGGCGGTACTCGAGGTTGAGATTTAAACAGCCCATTTGATTATTTCGTTTTTCCAGGACTGTTCTCCTGCCAGTGTATATTTAAAATTGTTATATTTTGATGAATAAAAAGAACTGATAAAACAAGCAGTTTATGGAGACATTATGCTAATACAAAACAGATCATATCCGTACAGTTAATCTCCGCTTATATTTATTAATAAATCTAGGTACGTAAATTGATTAGAATATACGCACTCAAATAAATATTTCGAGTTTATTCAATACAGTGCATGTCTCTTCAATTCCTGAAACCTGAAAAGCCTGAAAGCCGAGACTATTCGCTGTGTCAACGCATTCTTGATTATCATCAAAAAAGAGGATGGAATGGGGTTTATGACCGATGTCTTTTATAACGTACTGAAACGCTTCAGATGAGGGTTTCAGGAATCCAGTTTCAAAAGAAATGTATAGCCGATGAAACCTTTGCAGCAAATTCTGTTCTTTGCAGAGTTTTGTCCAGTGCAACACGTTGGTGTTGCTAAGGCAGGCCAGATAGTAACGGGGCATGAGAACCTCAAGCAGATTGGTTGCACCGGGCAGAAATCCACGGTCCCACGAGATGAAATGCCTTAAAAAATCTTCGGGAGAGAGCGACAAGCCCAACTCTGAAACCATTCCTTCTGCAAACTGTTCCGGAGTACAACCCCCTATTTCAAATTTCCGCATCCATTCGGAAAACAGCCAGAATCTTCTCGACTGCTCGTTCGATAGAGTACCTCCGGAAAGAGTGACAAGTTCACGAGTTCCTGCCCAGTCTACCAACACGCCACCTAAATCGAAAAGAATGACTTTAATCCGAGGATCGCTCATTTAGCATTGCTCCAGTTCAGTACAAAGATCCATGTGAAAGAATCATACAAATGAGTATTCCTTGGAGGAATCTCTATTGATATGAATTCTAATATTATAATAAAGATTTGCTGTAAGTGGAATAAAAGAGTATGCCCGTTATTCAAAGATTGATAAAATGATAAAAAAGCCTTTTCAATACAAAACAAATTCCATATTTCAAAGTATTACTTGACAACCTGTTCCCCATATTTATAATATGGCAACGTTGTCATTTCATACTGAAATATCCACAAAATAAAAGCAAAATATTGAAAACATTATCAAAAAGAGATAAGGGAGGCTTTTATTATGCAACTTTCACTACTCACCAATGAACAGATAGAGAAAATACACAGCTCCTCCGTAAGGATACTGGAAACTTTAGGTGTGATTATGCCCCACGAAGATGTGGTTGATCTATTTGCGGAAGCCGGAGCTTCAGTGGACCGAGAAAAGCATCTCGTGAAGATACCGGAGAAGCTGGTTCATAGTTGTCTTGAGCGTTGTGGTAAGCAGTTTACCCTCTACGGGCGAGACAGGCAGAAAAAAGCGGAGTTTGGGTACGGGAGGAGGAATTATCAGTCAATCGGAGGAAACCCTTACTGGATAGAAGACGACCTAGTACGCCGCTTTTCTACAATAGAGGACGTTCGGATATCAGCCCGTCTGGGTGATGCACTGCCAAAACTCGATATTGTGGGTGCCATGTCAGATGCAAACGATGTTCCGGAAGAGTACCGCTACCTCTTGATAGCTGTTGAACTTTTAAAAAATACTACAAAACCGATAATGTTCTTTTTCAATAACAGGGAAACTACCCAATATATAATGAAATTATTCGAAATTATCGCAGGGAGTAAGGATGAGGTGATCAATTATCCCTATGCGTATTTTCTCTTCGAACCGATTAGCCCTTTGCGGTTTCCGGTCGATGGAGTGGATCTGCTTTTTGATGCCTGTCCTTTCAATATTCCCGTTGCCGTCGCACCACTTGCTTTAATGGGAGCAACAGCCCCCGGAACTGTCATAGGAACAATCGTTCAGCAGAATGCAGAGATTCTCGCAGGTATTTGCTGTGTCCAGTTGATCAAATCCGGGATTCCGATCTGCTACGGGGGGATACCCCATGCGATGGATATGAGCACCACTTCCATGATTGCAGCTGGCCCGGAACAATCTCTTATGACGGTTGCAATGACCCAGTTGGGGAAATACTATAATCTGCCGGTCTATGTGGACGTGGGGATAAGTGACAGCAAGATCCAGGATGCGCAGGCCGGCATGGAGGCGGGGATAACGCTCGCCTGTGGCGCAATGGCTGGAGCAGATATATTTGGCAGCTTCGGCAGTAGTGGGGAGGATCAGGGCACTTCATTATTGATGCTGATGATACAGCACGAGCTCATTGGTTTTATTGAAAGAATGATGAAAGGAATCGAAATCAGTGACGAGAAGATCGGAATAGAGGTCATTGAAAAGGCGAGGAAAGAAGGGACCTTTCTCGCAGAAGACCATACATTAAAACATTTTCGTGAAGAGCTCTGGTTTCCCGAACTTTCAGATAAAAACTTCTGGGAGAAGTGGGTTCTGGCGGGAAAGAAAGACATGCGAACCCGCAGTAAGGAAAAAAAGGACAACATCCTGGAAAAGCACATCCCTTCCCCGCTCGATACTGAAACGATGAAAGAGATCGACGCATTGGTGAAAGATGCGAAAAAGCATCTGATGAAAAAATAGATAAAAGATTATCCGACACATCCTTATCAATAATGCTCCCAGCGTTCGTTAAACGGTGTACTTTATTTCCGCAAACAGGTTTTCATATGAAAGTATGATTCTACTAAATGTCATGAGATAGGAGATTATGTTCCATCTGATCGGTATACTCTCCGGTGTTATTTTCCCTATTCTTATAATTGCTTTATCAGGATATCTGATTCAGAAGCTTTTTAGCTTTGATCTCTCAGTATTTACAAAGGTTATTTTTTATCTACTAGCTCCCTGTCTCATTTTTTCACGCATCTATCAGTCAACACTTTTAATTCGCGATTTAGGAATGGTTGCTCTTTTTGTAGCTGGAATCATTTGTATTATGGGACTTATTTCTTTTCCCCTATCCTGGGTGCGGGATTACCGGGCGCCCATGCGCGCTGCATGTGCCCTTGCAATGATGTTCTATAACAGCGGTAATTATGGGTTGCCGGTTATTGAACTGTTTTTTAAGCAGGACCCATTTGCAACTTCAATTCAGGTTATGGTGCTCGCAACTCAAAATATATTAACCTACACACTGGGTATTTTTCTGGTTTTGAAAGGCCAAACGGGCTACAGAGAATCGATAAAAAGAACTCTAAAATTACCAATGATATATGCAGTTATTGTTGCCATTCTTTTGAAAAATTTCCGAATTCCAATATGGCAACCTATTTGGATACCAATAGAGACAATGGCCTCAGCGCTCGTACCTATAGCGCTGATTACTCTCGGAGCTCAACTTGCAAATATTCGTCTTACACGAAGAGTTGTGGATGTTGTATTAACGGTACTCGGCCGTTTGCTGATTGGGCCTTTCATTGCATTTTGTCTTTTAAAGATTTTTCAATTCAGCGACCTAATGGCCAGGGTTCTTATTATTTCATCGGGTATGCCCACCGCAGTGAACACAGTAATACTGGCGACAGAGTTTAAAAATGAACCACAATTTGCCTCAGAGGTCGTTCTGTTTTCCACACTTTTAAGCATAGTAACGGTTAGTTTCGTTATCTATATTGCAACTGTATGGGTTGGTTAACAACAAAGGAATGAGGCAATGATTTCTTCTTGGTTTAGCTGTTAAAATAATTAGTACATCTTTATAAAATAATTGATCACTGTGTGTATATTATGTATTATACATACAAGGAGTAATTATGAAAAAGAGAATGCAAATTACTATTTCAGAAAAAATTAAAAAGCAAATGGATGACGCAAAAGATTTTTATGGAGGTTATTCAGGTTTGATTGAAAAAGCAGTTACTGAATTCCTCTCCCGTCCTGTTGAGCCATACGATGCTGATATAAAAGATATTGAAGAGGCCAGAGAAGCCGATGAATGGATCGATATTATAACATTGAGAAATAAACTTCAGAAACAGTGAAAATCCTTTTCTCAAAGAAAGCAGAGAAATACTTGGCTTCACTTCCACCAAGAATTGCTCTCCACATATTAGATCGAATACAAAAGATACCTGAAGGAGACATTAAACCTCTCTCTGGAAGAAAAGGTGAGTACAGGCTACGAATGGGGAAATATCGTGTCCTTTTTTTCATCGAAAAGGAAGACATTTACGTCGTTAAAATAGACACTCGCGGTGATATTTATAAGCATTAATATTTCTATTGGGTCATCCTTCGTTTAACACTCTATAAGCGAAATGCTATCATTTATCAATTAGTCGAGTGTCTCTTTTATTCCATTCGCGATCCTCTCAACTGAAGGCATACATTCTCTTTCGAGGGAATACGCCATTGGTGGAGGAACATCATAACTCGATATTATGCGGACAGGTGCCTTTAATCTCCCAAAACAGTTTTTTGTGATTTCGTGTGATATGTAGCAGGCGAAACTACCTGTATAAGGAGACTGGGTTACTACTATAACTTTTCCGGTTTTATTAACTGAAGCTGCTATGGTTTCAATATCAAGTGGAACGAGTGTTCTGAGATCCACGATTTCGACCTGTATTCCATCCTCTCTCTGAAGAACGTCAGCAGCTGAAAGAGCACGACTCACCATGTGCGAATAAGCGACAACTGTAACATCTTTTCCCTCTCTTGTTATATTGGCTTTTCCGAAAGGAATGAGGTACTCTTCCTCAGGGACTACCGCTTTTTCCAGGTAAACCCACTGATGCTCGATAAAAACAACAGGATTGTCATCTCTTATTGCTGTTTTTAAAAGCCCCTTAGTATCGTACGCATTAGAGGGGGTTACAACCTTTAAACCTGGAAAATGTGTCACTACTGATTCAAGGCTCTGTGAGTGCTGCCCTGCATATCCCCTTCCGCCACCAATCGTTGTTCTTATAGTGAGTGGAATATTGTATTGACCGCCGAACATGAAACGGGCTTTTGCAGCTTGATTTCCAACCTGATCCATAGCCTGTAATATAAAATCGATGAACATTATTTCTACGACAGGCCGTAATCCAACCATGGCTGCTCCAACTCCTGTACCCACAATTGCTGATTCTGAAATTGCGGTGTTAAAAACTCTTTCTTTTCCAAAGATATCGTATAAACCAAGCGTTGCACTAAATGCACCTCCATGCTCAGCTACATCTTCTCCCCAGAGAACGACTCGTCTGTCTCTCACCATTTCTTCAATGAGGGCTTCAGTGACTGCATGTCGACCCAGTAATTTACCTTCGCTGTCCCTTGGATACTTCTTGGGTTTCGTATGTATAAGAACGGTTTTATATTCGTCCCCTATGTCTTTTGAGCTTGTATCAGAGTACAACCCGAAATACATATTTTTAGGATCAGGATCCGTACCATGAGCGGCCATAATAGTTAACTTTTTTAATTTCTTCCTCGTTTCCGACCATATTCCTTTCATATCATCTTCTTTGAGGATCTTATTTGCTTTCAGCTCCTTTTCGAACCAGTGTATGGCATCGCATTCCTTCCAAGCGGTCATTTCCTCATTGGTTCGATATGCAACCCCTTTATCTCTAAAGTTATGACCGTAATACCTGTAAGTGAGTGCTTCCAAAAGGACGGGGCCTTCCCCTTTCAGGCATAGGGCTCTCGCTCGTTTCACCGCCTCCCGGACACTGAGGATATTCATCCCGCATATCGTTTCAGCATGCATAGATGCTTCATTGTACGCAGATCCTCTCTTTGCAAGAATTTCTATACCGGTTACTTCTCCTCTCTGCTGTCCTGTATATCCGTATTGATTATTCTCAACAAAGTATACAACCGGTAGTCCACTCTCAAATTGTGCCATTGTAGAAAAATTCATCGCTTCATGGGCTATACCATTGTTCATTGCACCATCGCCAACACAACTTACAACGATTCTCTTTAAACCTTTTTGTACCACGGCAAAAGCAGCTCCTGTTGCAATACCAAAACTCCCCCCAACAATTGCATTTGCCCCCAAGTTGCCGACAGAAAAATCGGCAATGTGCATGCCCCCGCCTCTTCCCCTGCAGTAACCCTCTTCCTTTCCTAGTAGTTCTGCAATTGTTCGATACAGGTGGTACTCGATTGCAGCCTCCAGGGGATTGTCATATTCATTGATGCTAAAATGATTTGATTCAGCAGTGCTGAGAAATTTTTGAATTTCATCTTCATTCATTTGGTAGAGGGCAAATAATCCCTTGCTAATGCAATGGCCATGTCCCCTGTGAGTACTCGTTATATAATCATCTTTTGATAAGACTGACATAGCGCCAACAGCTGTTGCTTCCTGACCGACGCTCAGATGTGCTGTGCCCCTAAATTCATACTCCTCAACGGGAACGAGTCGTTTTACATCGAGATCTCGAATGATCTCTTCGAATGATCTTTGCAGCACCATCGTGCGGTATAATCTTAGCGATTCTTCGATAGAAATTATATCATTCTCCAGTTCTTCTTTTAGAGTCGGCATGTACCTGTAGAGTGGTATTTCATCATAGAATTTTTTATTTCTTAACTTTTGATGCGGAATTACATTCAGACATTTCATAATTTTTTTCCTTTATAATGGAATGATGAACATCATAACTGTCTTAATATATTCTTATTTTGTCTAATTACTCCTGATCACGATAAAGATAATTCCGAGCCACCTCTTCTACGTGTAATAGATGCTCTTTCATGTGCTTATATGCAATATTTGGTTTATGGGTTTTAATTGCTTGAAAGATATTTTCATGATAAATGTTCGCTTCCTTAGGCAGGCCGGGAATGGCTGAAATTTCTTTTACTATACTTGCCAATCCTTGAATTGATTCAAGGAGCATTACCAGAACTGGATTACCAGAACAATTTGCTATTTCAATATGGAACGCAACATCATATTTTTCATATTCATCTGGCTGTTTTGCAGTATTTTTTAAATTTGTTAAAATCTCTGATAAGCGCTCCATATTCTTTTCACTTGCTCTTTCTGCTGCTAATTGTACAGTTTCATACTCAATAATCTTCCTCGCCTCCATGATGTTAAAAAAATCCTGCTTCTGGACAGTTACAATCTCTTTTATGTTGTTTAAAAAAACATTCAAGTTGAGATTTTCAGTTAAATAGGTTCCCTTCCCCTGGATGCTCTTAATAATCCCCATAGTTTGTAATTGTTTTAGACCTTCTCTTATTGAACTTATACCAACCTTCAACACGGTAGATAACTCTTTCATTGGAGGAAGACAATCACCTGGTTTGAGATTACCGGCTTTGATTGCATCTAAAATAGATTTGGAAACTTCAAGAGATATATTTTGTTTTTTAATAGGCTTCATTTTAGGTTCCTACTGTTATAAATAAGTTTCTACTGTGATAGGATTTTTTAGTCCTACCCTTTATGAGTAAATAAAATAAATAATATTCTTATATATTATATATGATATATGATGTCTTATTTATTATAAAGCATTAATTAAGTAAGAGGTCAAGTTTTTTTTAGTATCTACTTATAACTGTCTATTTATTGTCATCTTCATCTAAATAAACGAATTCCATATTCCCATAAAAATATTCATTTTTTTAGGGTTTATAAAAAATATTGACAGATTTACAAATTAATGATAAAAAATATGATGTTAGATATCATATATCTTATATAATAAATATTGAAATAATGATGATTACAAAAGAGAGGTAAAAAAAACAGTGACTGATGAAAAAAATATAGTAAATGAAATCTGTAATTCATTGATCAACATAGATGAAGATATTTTTATAAACAATGTTAAGAAAGCTTTGGATCTACATATCGATCCTGCTGTAATTATTGATGAGGGGATAATTAGAGCATTGCGCACTGTTGGTGAAAAGTTTGAATCAGGGGAATTTTTTCTGGCGGATCTTGTTGGTGCAGCAGAACCAGCTCAAAAAGTTATGAAAGAGCTCCTTGAACCCGAACTTAAGAATAAAAGTGATAAAACAAAAAGTAAAGGGAAAATTGTATTGGGTACTGTGCAGGGTGATATTCATAGCATAGGTAAAAATATCGTTGCAGCGATGTTATTTGCAGCCGGCTTCGAAGTTATAAATCTGGGTGAGAATGTCCCAGCCAAGGATTTTGTAAACAAAGCAAAAGAGATTGAAGCAGATATTGTGGCGGCCAGTGCATTATTAACCACCACACTCCCGGGTCAGAGACAGATCGTTGAAATGTTACAGGCTGAAGGTTTGAGATCTCAGGCTAAAACGATGTTTGGAGGAGCTCCCTGCACCGCAGAGTGGGTGGAGGAGATTGGTGGAGATGGGTACGCAGAGAATGCAATAGAAGCGGTGAGAGTTGCTCATAGATTGTTAGGATTAAAAGAAAAAGGAATGGATGAATAATATGTATGATCTATTAAGCAGTGAAGATATCAATGCAATTAATTCGGCCACAATTGAGGTATTGGAAAAAACAGGTGTTCTCGTAGAAAGTGATGATATTTTGAATCTGTTAAAAAGAGCAGGGGCACAAGTCAATTTAGAAAAGAAAATAGCCCGGTTTCCCAAATCTCTTACAAACGAAAGCCTTCAAAAGGCACCAAGTAGTTTTACCCTCTATTCACGGAAAGGAGAACAGTACGTAGTTGGGGGGGAGACTCCTGTTATCTCTTCGGGAGCTGGCGCTACGTGGATGTTGGATCTCGAAACTGGTGAGCCTCGACCTGCCACGAAGAAGGATGTTGAGGAGACGAGTAGACTGACCGATGCACTGGAACACTTTGATGTCTGTATGGCAACAGCTATTCCTCAGGATGTAAAATCCACTGTAGTTGATGTTATGGCCGCTGAAGCAATGATGATAAATACAAGCAAGCCATACTTTTTAGCTCCAGGAGATGGGAAACAGGCTCGATATATCATTGAGATGGCTGCGGTCATATCAGGTGGAATGGATGAACTTATAAAGAAGCCGGTTCTCCTCGGTGTAGCTTCCCCGAATTCGCCCTTACGTCTTGCCAGTCATGATCTTGATGTGGTGAGCGAGTTTGTAAAAAATAAAATCCCAATAACTATACTCAACTGTGCTATTTCCGGGGCAACCTCACCAGTGACTCTTGCTGGAACTCTGGTGATCAGTTTGGCTGAAATACTCTCTATGACTGTTGTAGCCGAATTGATGAATCCTGGTACCCCGGTTATGTTAGGGATGTGTCCTGCGTGCATAGATATGAGGACAGCAAATGCGACATTCGGAGATCCAGAGAATGCACTGGTATCTGTAGCAAACGCACAGCTGTTAAAGTACTATAATTTACCTTCGTGGACTTGCGCATCTGAAGTGGATGCAATTATTCCTGATGCGCAGGCAGGATATGAAACCGCTTGGAAAACTCTCTTGCCCCTCATGGCAGGAACAGATGTGATCTGTGGGACCGGTCATTTAGGGGCTGCAGCAGGCGGGAGTTTTGAGAAGCTCGTAATAGATAACGAGATTATTGGTGCGATAAAACGAATACTGAAAGGTATCGATGTGAATGAATCAACTTTAGCACTCGATGTCATAGATGCTGTTGGTCCAGGAGGACACTTTCTCGCTCAAAAGCATACTCGAGAGCATTTGAAGAATGAACGATGGTTTTCAAAGATTTCATATAAATCAAATGTTGAACAGTGGAAAAAAGAAAGGATTGATGTTTGGAAAAGGGCAAGAGAAGAAGCTGTAGAGATCCTGCGTATACATCAACCTGAACCGTTAGAGAAGGATAAGGCACAAAAGATCAAGAAAATCGTTGAAGAAGCAGAAAGAACCTTAACCGGCCCATCAGGAGCATAGTATTGAAATTGTATAATCAATGTTGCGGTATCGTTTAACATTTTTTATTGTTTTTTAAGGTATTTAAATGGATTGATACATATCAGGCGATCATCATTGTTTATCTCACATTCAATCTTCCTTATGCAGTCTGGATGATGAGAGGATTCTTCAAAGAGATTCCAAGTTCGATCGAAGAATCAGCTCTGGTGGATGGCTGTTCACCGTTCGGAGCCTTTTTACGGATTTCTCTGCCTCTGGTTACTCCTGGACTTGTCGCTACCGGTGTATTTTGTTTTATCTTCAGCTGGATGGAGTTCTTTTTTGCAGTTTGTTTAACAAGGTCTCGGGCTATTACACTATCGGTATATCTACCTTTATTTTTTGGTAAACAGATGGTTATGTATGGTCAAATTGGAGCAACCTCTGTCATGGCAATGCTTCCTCTTTTCGTTATGAGTTTCCTTGTGCAGCGATACATAGTCCGGGGACTCACCCTCGGAGCGGTGAAATAGGAAGATTAAATAGAATCATGAAGGAGATAAAAGATGAGTGTAAAAGTATATTACGATGAAGATGCCGATCTCTCTTTTTTGATAAAAGAGGTGGTGGCAATTATCGGGTATGGGAATCAGGGCCGGGCTCAGGCGCTAAACCTCAGGGATAGCGGAGTTAATGTTGTAGTTGGAAATATGAAGGATTCCTACTTTGACCAAGCGGTAAAGGATGGATTTACGGTACATTCGATAAGCGAAGCAGCAAAGTTTGGCAGCATGATCTGTATAATGCTTCCCGACGAAATTCAAAAGGATGTTTATGAAAAAGAAATAAAACAGCACGTCACAAAGGGGAAGATGCTTATTTTTATCAGCGGATATTCCATTCGTTTTGGGTTTATCATACCGCCAAAGGATATAGACGTTGTTGATGTATTTCCCACTACATATGGAGAACATGTGAGAGAACGGTATTTAAAGAAGCAAAAAGCGGGTGGGTTTATGGCAATAGGGCAGGATGCCACAGGAAAGGCGAAACAGAGAGCGCTCTCATTCGCTAAGGCATCAGGATTTACAGGTGGAGGGGTTTTTGAGATGATATTTGCTCAGGAGATCGAAATTAACCTCATGCTTGAGCAGATCTTGTATCCTGCATGGATGAGAATAATTGTGCTGGCATTTGAGTTAATGGTTGAGGCTGGATATCCTCCGGAGGTAGTGCTTCATGAATTGTATATGGGAAAAGATCCTGCAGCGGTCTTTACCTCATTCTCTGATGTAGGTTTATTTAAGTGCATGAAGATGTGGTCGACGACTGCGCAGTACGGTACTCTGACAAGAGGTCCTCGAATCATCAAAGATAAGATTAAGAAGATCATGAAAGAGCATCTTCGTGAGATTCAAACAGGAGCCTTTGCACGAGAGTGGGATGAAGAGATGGCCAAAGGATACCCTCTTTTTAAAAAGCTTCAGGAAGAGAGTTTGAAGCACCCGATTAACAAAGTTGAAGAGAAGCTCAGGAAACTCATTCGAACAGAGGGTCATGAGTAATTTGATCAACCACATAGATCATTTCAAATAACCGTTTCCGGCATTACCCCTGTTGTGGACATTGACGGCTAGAAGATCGGGACTGGTAAACCTAGGCAATAGGGCGCACAGGTTTATGAGATCTACCAGAATTGGACTTTAACCGGCAAGGACTGTATGCACTGATTTCCTCAAGCCTAGGAAGATTAGGAACACCTAAAATATAAATGCCTTAAAAATAAAAAATCTTGATGTAATTTTAGAATTATGATTTAATAAAAAATATGAGATATCTTATATCATACATTTTATTGGTTCAATTTTGGATTCCCTGCACACCGTGAAGGTGGTATTTGGGACGGAGAGCCGCTCCCGTTCTGGGTAATATCTGCAATGATGCACATCAGCGAAAGTCGCGATCCAACAATCGGTTCACATTTAAGCTCACTTTTGCTGGCAGAGTTACTTCTTGCGGATGAAAAACTGGCTCGCAAACAGTTTCGCGTATTGTCGGAAAAAGTATGGGGTCATCCTGATGCGCTCGATCCCACCTTTGAAGGGAAAGCTCCTGTAGCGATTTGGAGCCAGGACCAGCATATGATTCTCGACTCTTTGCCGATGTGTGATTTCGCTTTTCCTCAATTGATAAGACCGGTTTGTAACCGTGAGGAATGGCAAAAAACCGATGATATTTTGGGTGATCTTGATATAGATCTACGATTGTTCAGCGCCATTACAGGGGAAGAGATGAATCGGAGGCAGATAAGTAAAATCGCAGAGCGTGCCTTCACCCTGGAACGGATGATGCTGGCGAGAGCTGGAAGATCACGAAAAATGGAAGAGCAACTGGCAGCGCATTTTCGTCTACCATGCCGAAGCGACGGAACTTTTGTTGATAGAGCTGGGTTCATGAGAATTATGGATGAGTATTATGCAGCAAGAGGATGGGATTCAGAGTTCGGCTGGCCTCAGGAGGAGCTGCTCAAATCTCTCAATCTCGATGAGGTAATTCCCGAGATGAAGGAAATGCGATGGAAATTCCGTTGATGATAAATTAAGGCTGTGAATCAAAACTTAAAAATTAATATATGAGGAGGATGCCATGTTAAATTCAAAGAAAATGCCGCCCAAGCCCCCGGAACTGTACGTGTATGTGAATGGCGAGTGGCTGCTCAACAGTCAGGCAAAGATTTCGGTCATGGATCATGGTCTTTTGTATGGAGACGGATGCTTTGATGCATGGATGGGAATGAATGGGTTCATCTACCAGCTCGACCCGCACCTCGATCGTCTTTATCGCTCTGTGCATACCCTCCAACTCGACCTGCGCATGTCGAAGGAAGAAATGCGTGAGAAGATCATCGAATCTGTCTATAAAAATGCCCTCATTGATTTCTATATCAAGACTGTAGTTACACGGGGGATCAGCCCGCATCCGGTGATCGACCCGGCGAAGTGCGAGCAGGCAAGTGTAATTATCTACGCTCGGCCAAAAATTCAAACCGAAGTCACCGACGAGATTAAGGCTAGAGGTGTTCGGATCAAGGTGCTGTCCATCCGTCGTGTGCCTCGCTATAGCCTGGAGCCAAAGGTTAAGAGTCTCAACTATCTCAACATTGTGATGGGCAAGCTTGAGGCACGGGTAAGCGGCTTCGATGAGGCAGTTATGCTTGACAATGAGGGCTATATCTGTGAGTGCCCTGGTTTCAACATTGAGGCTATAAGCGGCAACAAACTCATGGCGCCAAAGAATGATATTCTGATGGGCATCACGCGCGACACTGTAATCCAGATGTGCCGCGACGAGGGCATGGAAATCGATGAAGGCCTCTTTACAGTATATGACTTTGTAAATGCGGATGAAGTGTTTTTGACTAACAGCGTTTCAGGAATTGCTCCGGTTACGGAAATCGACGGCTGGAAGATCGGTACCGGAAAGCCTGGGCCGTACGGCTTAAAATTCCAGGAAATCTATCTAAGCTGGCTGAAAAACGGTGTAAACGGCACTCAGTGTTTCCCTGAGGCCTGGGAGGATTAGAAACATCTCTAATGTACAAGGAGAGTAAAAAGTCTTGACTTAGTTTTTCTGTTATGGTTTAGTAATAAATATAGGATATCTTATATCTTATTTTTATTTGGCCCTGGAGGTATATTTATATAGGTAAGTTTTTCTAAAGTAATTTTAAAATCTTATTCAAGGAGGAAAAAAATGAAAAAATTAAGACTAAGTAAACTTGGATTTTTGCTCTTTCTCAGCCTGGTTATGGTTGGTCTGACCATCCAGTTTGGAATGGCAGGCAAAGAGGAGGTTGAAGAAGAAGCAGTGGTTGAAAAAGCTGCTCCTGTGACTGGAAGTTCAGCAGATATAGCAGTTGAGGAGGCAAAAAAGTATTCAGGAATTACCCTGAGTGCTCTATGGGAAGGGGGTTTGCAAGCTCAGGATCCTCTCACAATGGGTCCATTATGGGAGAAGCTCACAGGTATTAAAATCAATGTGGTTCAGATGGGCTTCCTCGACATGTACGCCAGTGCAATTCAGGATCATCTAACTGGTGTTGGTTCCTATGATGTAATTACCTACACTCCGCATTGGTTGATAGACTTTGCAAATGCGGGAGTGATGGAACCCCTCAATCCTTATATAGACAAGTATATGAACAAGGCAGATCTCGAAGACTATCTGCCACCTTTTGCAGCTGATGGCTATGGGAGGCTCGGGGACACCTGGTATGGGTTTCCAGATGATGGAGATATTTTTATTCTATACTACAGAAAGGATCTGTTTGAAGATCCAGAGAACAAGGCAGCCTTCAAGGCTAAGTATGGGTATGAACTTGCGGCTCCCAAGACATGGACAGAGTTTGATGAAATAGGGAAATTCTTTACTGACAAGTATGCACCAAAACTGTATGGCGGAGCTATTCAACGTTTAGAAGGCCTCAACTATTATTGGTGGATGGGAGCATTTAGTGGAAATGGTGGGCAATTTTTCAACACGGATACAATGGAGCCAATGATAAACAGTGAGGTTGGTGTTCTGACACTGAAGCAGATGGTAGATCAGAACAAATGGATGCCACCTGGGATCAGGAAATGGGGATTTATGGAGGTTCTGAGTGCCTGGTTAGAGGGAAAGCTGGCAATGACGATAACGTGGCCACCCTACGGCCGATGGTCAGCTGGTTATGGAGCTGCATCTAAGCATCTGAGCTGGGTTCCTACATCTCAAGTTATTGGGAAAGTCGGATATGCGCCTATGCCTGGTGGAAGACAACTTTTAGCAGGAGGCTACTGCATTGGGGTTTCATCCGACAGCAAGCATAAGGAGGCAGCTTACCTTTTCGCTCAATGGATGAATAGTCCTGAGATTAGTATGCAGCGGGTTACATTTCCTTTTGCTCTCCGTGATCCTTTTAGAATTTCTCACTTCGAATCACCGCTCTATCGCTCATTGTGGGACAATTCGGATGAATACCTCGACACACTCAGAGAAGCTGGAATGTTGGGTCAGAATTTATTAGGCATTCCAGGTGCACGTGAATATGATGAAGCCTTAGATAATGCGTGCACAGCTGCATATGCCGGAACAGACCCGAAAATAGCATTAGACGATGCAGCTAAGAGATGGAAAGAGATAACCAAACGATTAGGAATTAAAGATCAGAAAGAAGCTTATAGCATATGGAGGCGTGGACCCTGGAATAAAGAAGGGCCAAAAACACAATAAATTGTAATTCAAAATTTTAAACTTTTTACAACCCTCGCAGACGATAAAATAAGTTTGCGAGGGCTTCATTTATAAGACTCATCCGAATAATACCTACATTTATTGTGGATCAGAACACCAGGAATATTACAAGGGAGTGGTTAATGAATCTTTAAATGAAAAGATTCAATGGGTGAATGAAATGAACAAAAAATAATGAGGTTTTATAAATCCTCTGCGATGAAAAATCTACATCCAAAGTGTATCAATAACGGAGAAGAGTAATTGTGAAAATTACCAGACTGACTGCATCGGATCAAAAAAGGCTGTTAAAGTACGGCTGGCTGGATTATAAACAAAGAAAACGTATAATGCCCTGGTTATTTGTTGCTCCCTGTCTATTCATTATTTTGTTGATAACCATCTTCCCAACGATCTATACGTTCGGCCTCAGTTTTACAAAGTGGGAACTTACCCTCTCTAAGAGACCATTTATTGGATTGAGTAACTATGCCCAACTCTTTCTGGACACTCGCTTTCTGCATACAATTTTAATCACTGCTATTCTGGTCGGTGTGGGTGTAAGTGGGGAAATGTTTTTAGGATTCGGGCTCGCTCAATTTCTCTCTGAAAAGATGAGAGGGAAACGTATCTTCGTATCTGCATTACTCCTACCAGTCATGGTCATGCCCGTAGTGGTCGGATACACGTGGCGATTGCTTTGGGATGCGCAGTATGGTCCTATTAATCAGGTCATAAGTTGGATCATTGGTCGACCCTTTCAATACACATGGCTTGCAAATACATCGACAGCCATACTTGCAATTCTTGTGACTGAGATATGGCAATGGACCCCATTTATGTTTCTCGTTTTTCTTTCGGGACTTGCAGCTTTAGACCCAGAAACCTTTGAAGCAGCTGATATTGATGGGGCGTCTCAATGGAATAAATTCTGGAAACTGACAATTCCTCTACTCCGCCCTATTATTATTGTTGCACTACTCATACGAGGATTGGATGCTCTAAAATTTTTTGATTTAATATTTACGCTTACATACGGTGGACCCGGCAACTCTACGGAGACAATGTCTTATTTCATTTACCAGGTGGGTTATCAGTTTTTCCGTCTTGGCTATGGGGCTGCGGCTTCTTTTGTCTTGCTCATTGCACTTGCAGTTATCATCACATATTTACTTAAATTATTAAGAAAAGTAATGGAATAAGGAAAAATACATGAATATACGCATTCGTAGAACTATATCTCTCACACTTCGATATATTGTCACCATTATAGCACTTGTATTATTTCTTTTTCCTATTGTGTGGATATTCTTTACCGCATTCAAGACTGGTGATGAGTTTATGCATAGTCCACCTATATGGCTGCCGCACACTCCTACACTGCTTTCATTTGAGAATGTAATCACTGCCGGGGGTCTGAAACCGCTTTTAAATAGCATTATCATCTCAACTTCTGCTACAATGCTTTCATTGTTCATCGGTTCTTTGGCTGGTTACGGATTAGCCCGTTACAAAGTTGGGGGACACAATTTGCCTTTTATGATTCTTTCACAAAGATTCATGCCACCAGTTGTGATAATTTTCCCCTTTTTACTCTTTTTTAAATTGCTCAAATGGGTAGATACATATCAGGCTCTCATTATCGTATACCTCACATTCAATCTTCCTTATGCAGTTTGGATGATGCGTGGCTTTTTTCAAGAGATCCCCCTTGAGATAGAAGAGTCAGCACTGGTAGATGGTTGTTCACCTTTTGGAGCTTTCTTGCGTATATCGTTGCCTTTAGTTACGCCTGGACTTGTAGCGACGGGTGTGTTTTGTTTTATATTCAGTTGGAGCGAGTTCTTCTTCGCTGTATGTCTAACACGATCAAAAGCTGTAACTCTGTCGGTATTCCTCCCTCTTTTCTTCGGTAGAGTATATACCCTATGGGGAGAGGTGGGAGCAACGTCTGTGATGGCAATGGTGCCTCTATTTTTAATGAGTTTTGTTGTTCAACGTTATATCGTGAGAGGTCTCACATTGGGAGCAGTAAAATAGAGTAAATAAATAGAAACGAGTGGAGATTAACATGACCAACAACATGAATCAAGAGCCTTCTCATGCTGTGAATGGAATCGGCGTCAAAAGCGGGCAAGTCATGACTGTTCTGGGACCCATCCCTGTGGAAGAACTCGGCCTTACTCTTACACACGAGCATATCCTTTCTGATGTCGGCTGTAACGGGCCTGAGCCACCGGAAGCATCACGAAAAGGCCTTTTCCACAAACCGCTCACTATGGACATCCTTGGAGAGGTGAGGCTTCTCCCTCAGTGCAACCGGGACAACCAGCGCCTTACCGACATCGATCTCGCAGTCTCAGAAGTAGAAAAGTACCGCCATTGGGGAGGGCGGACGATCGTAGAGGTGACACTTGACGGCTTTGGCCGTGATTCTGTGGGACTGCAAATGGTCAGCCGGAGAACGGGGGTCCAGATCATCATGGGAGCAGGTTACTACATAGAGTTATCGCATCCTCCACAATTGAGAAGCATGTCTGCCGACGACATTGCTGAGGAGATAGTACGAGACCTGACGGAGGGTGTACCCGGAACCGGTGTAAAGGCTGGCATCATCGGGGAGATTGGCATAGACATGGACTTCACCGCCGAAGAGGAGAAGTCTCTGCGAGGAGCTGCTAGGGCTGCAAAACGAACAGAAGTTCCTTTGAGTATACACGTGCCGGGAGGTTCTATGCGATCGCATGAGTACCGGGTACGTATCATGGACATTGTTGAAGAAGAAGGTGCAAGTCTGGAACACACAATCATCGATCATGTGGAAATACACCCTATAAGTTTTGATAACCAGATAGCAATCGTTGAACGGGGTGCATTCCTGGGGTATGACGGGATTAGCTCTGGTTTCGACTGGGGCTTTCGTGGTATAGGAGCTGATGATGAGGAATACGCAACCGATATCAAGCGCTTAATTGATGAAGGTTACTTGCACCATATCCTGCTTTCACAGGATGTACACCTCAAAATTATGCTCACAGCATACGGAGGATGGGGATATTCCTATATCTTGAAACAGTTTGTTCAACGTTTGAGGTCACACGGAGTTTCGGATCAGGATATTACCACAATGCTTGTGGAAAATCCGAAGCGGCTGTTCTCATCGAAATATCGACATGAACAACGGTAATGTTTTAATAGCACAATAATTATTCTTCACTCAAGTTCCACGAAAAGAGACCAACCTTAATAAGAATGACCATACATCTCTAAATTGTAATATAACATAGCATCCATATCATTTCTATATTGCAAGCGCATGACGGCGCCTCGATACCTCGGCTAGCAAGGTGAACCACCCCATCATGAAGGCGTTCCTAAAAAGCTGGACTGGTCCATATTCTGCATACTCTTCTCTCTTCAGGCCATCATCCAGATAGGCCTTTCGAAAGACTTCGAGTTTATCACAGAGTTCATCGATCACCGATTGCGGTGTCTCAGCGTCGATGCGAGAAACTACCGGGCCATCCTGCTGAATGAGCGAATCAGCATCCTTCCAGTTGATGGTGACGTGAACATCGCCCCCTACCATCTCGGTAAAATGATACAGGGATCGTGCACCTCCCCCGAGCATTGTCGTCTTATAGCTCCTTTCTTTGATAAGCCTGTATTCCTTGCGGGCAACCGCACATCCAGCTTGAGCTAAAATTTCAGGGGCGATCTTAATCCCTGTGCGTGTGGTAAACTTTTTAAGATAATCGTCGAAGATACCGGTTATATGGGTGATGAAAAAGGGAGGATAATTCCCGGACCTTCTTGCTGCATTTTCATACATCTCGCACATGTCGATAGTCTGCGCGATGGAGAACACTTCGGTTGCACAGATAGGAATGTTCTCTTCCACACACTGTTCAATCGCCTGCATTCCACCGTCTATCACGGGAATCTTGACCATATAATTCGGGGATAGTTTCTGGTTACGATGCACCGCCTTCATGACAGCCTCGGTGTCCTCGTCTTTCCGAGGATCATCCTGCATGGTGACATACCCGTAGCGTCCTTCACTTTGCTTGTGGAGCTGTTGGAATTTTTCCATGATCCTCTGTGACGCTCTCTGGTAAACGCGTATGGCTGTTTCCTCATGATCCGTGGTCTCATTTAAAAGAACGTCATCGATAATCCCTTGAATATATTCAGAATCACTAGACAACAACTTCTGACAGTACTGCGGATTAGTGGTGCAATTAATAGCGCCAGCAGCAATTGCTTTGTCACATTCTTCTCCGGATGGATTGTTGATCCATAATCTGGTCGGTGTCTCTTTGTGTAAGCGGTGGAAATAATCAGCTGGCATAGTATACCCTCATTTAAAGATTTACTGGTTAAATGTATTCTATAATACAATCACGAAATCCTACTGCATAGATAAAAATTCATGCGTAAATATTATACATGAGTAACAGTATAAGATATGTAGTTAAATATTGACTGCAAAATATTTACTAAAGAGGTGTTCTTAAAACAGGCAAATTTTCTTTCAACTCCTTTTCAATCTGATTTTCATTATTGCATTCGCAGAAAAAGTAGCACCGATGGCGAAAACCAGAATACCGATTGCTATGCGAACATCATTTATTAAATCCGGTGAGGTAACGAGAACCAGGCCAAGGCTGAGCATCATGATACCGGAAAGCAGCTTAAGCGTCCTGCTCGTCTCTTCCCTGAGTTTCCAGGTGCCGAGCGTCAATGTGAACACAATCACAATAGTGAACAGAGGGATAACATAAATAATATTATAGAGGGCTAGATAACCATAATATCCTGGTGTACTAAGCTCATGGAGTGTAAGAACTCGTGTATAGATCATGGGAAATCCTGCAGTACAGATCAACTCGTATGTGTTCGCAGCGATCGCAAGGATTATGGTTCCAAATAGCATAGAAGAAAATTTAGTCACTTTTACCAGCTCCCTCATCCTGGTAAAGAGCTTTGGTTTTGCAGATTCTGGTATTACAAAGGACACTCCCCTCTTGAACCAGAAGAAGTCTTTTATATTCAATGAAGCGATTATTAAAGCAATAATTCCCGCACCGTATGTAATGATTTTCAACTGTCCTATTATTAAAAAAAGGTTTAACCAGGCAGCCATGAATATGAAGTATATAAAACCCGAAAAGAAAACAAATATCCCGCCTATTACGAACATTCTCCCTCTTGATTGCGCGTGTATGAGGAGGCTCAACAGAAAAAACAATACAAAGAATGCGCATGGATTGAATCCATCCAAGCCTCCGATGACTACTGTAAACAGGGGAAGAGACAGGTGAGAAACATCTACTGTACCGAATAGCGGGAGCTCTATTGTAGTGTCATCTTGATTTACCTCAGGTTTTAGTGTTCTTTTCCCCATATATAATTGAGCCACGGGATCAATACAGCCTTTTTCATGGCATTCCAGAATTTTTCTCTGGATTTTCACCCCTGTTCCTATATCACTGTCGTATCCGAATATAATTTCCTCCCCAATTAAGACTGCCGGAAATCCTATTAGATGTTTGCCGTAGGATTTCACCACCTCCCGATACAATTCTTTATTCTTTGGGTTCTCCTTCATATTGAGGTATTTTACCTTGAGCCATGGATACTCATTTTCAAGATTTTTCATCCAGGCTATCTCTCTTCTGCAGTGCGGGCACCCGGGATTCCAGAATACGTACACTCTCACCTTTTCTTCATGCCCTAAAACATTTTGTACGATAACTGAGTTGAATACTACTATTAAAACGATGAAAACATAAAAATGCTTTTTCATTAAGCAATCTCTGTTGTCATTTTGATTTTTTCTTTCAATTTATTTTATATGCGTGCTTCCTTTAAGCAAATTGTTTAATTAAAATACACTTTAATGCCTGACCACTCTCGGATATTCCTTGCAATATTCTACCTCAGATAATACATAAAAGATAGACATCTATGAGAGGTGCTATTATGAGCGGAAAGATATCAAGTTCCCAGGTTATCCGTCGACTTACTGAGAATAATATCCCATACGCCGAGCTCACTCTTCAAAATGGTGTTTCTGTTTTTATCTCCCAGTTGGGAGGGCGTATTCTTGGACCTTTCCTGGATAAGGAAAGCGAGAGTATTTTTTGGCTTAATGACGCATGGGGAGAAGAGCGAGCATTTCAAAAGATGATGGCTTCCGACTGGAATTATGGGGGCGATCGGTTGTGGGTGGGTCCGGAGATTCAATATCTCTGCCGTAATCGAAAGGATTATTGGAACACCGGTTTTATTCCACCTGAAATGGACCCTGGTCATTGGACGCTGGAGCAGGCTGGGAAGGATCAATGGCGGCTCAGTCAGGATATGACGCTGGAAGCATTTAATCTTACCGAAGGAAAGAAAGAGCTTCGCATGGAAGCAGTGATAAACCCGGTTCCAGATCCCCTACGACTGTTGAGCAACTATCGCGACCTGTACGAGGGAGTGATCTATGCTGGATATGAGGAGGTTGTAACACTCACAGAGAGACAGCATGATGACATCCTGAGTACAACGTGGAATGTGATCCAGCTTCGTCCCGGTGGAAACATACTGATTCCCACTGTGCCGTGCGTCGAAATAACCGATTACATGGAACCAATCAATTCAAGCTTTCAAACGATACATCCTGATCATGTGAGTCTCAGGATCACCGGCAACCGCCAGTATAAGACTGGGTATAAATCGGCTCACGTAACCGGTCGTATGGCCTATTTTCACCATTTCGACAGAAAACAGGCGTACCTGATCGTACGCAATTTCTACAATAATCCCTCCTCGATTTACCCGGAGGAGCCACCAGAAATGCCCGGTCGTCGAGGCGATTCAATTTTCATATACAACGATGATGGTGCGTTGGGAGGTTTCGGGGAAATGGAATGCATGGGGCAGATCATTGGCGGTGTAACTGCCAAATCTTCAAGTACGGACCCCATGGCACTATGGATTTATAAAGGTCCATCTAAAAAATTACGAATGATAATTTCACATCTATTGGGCCAGTATTAATTAACAGAAAATGCTTGTAAGTCAACCAAATTGCGATAGCTGAAAAATAAAGTTGTGAAACTGTATTATAGAAAATAGATATTTAAGGACTTGACAAAAATAGATGAATATGCTT
>Ga0209427_10001260_pt1 | contig 28859 bp, 26 predicted proteins | sample DeeMarSWOR136_30_FD_187465 | JGI IMG/M metagenome (GOLD analysis project Ga0209427, IMG submission 187465) | Marine sediment microbial communities from White Oak River estuary, North Carolina - WOR-1-36_30 (SPAdes) (version 2) | ecosystem: Environmental > Aquatic > Marine > Intertidal zone >...
GCAAGCACGTCGGTATATTGGCGTGGGCTTTACTATACAAGCCTCGAGGAGAGCGGACCATGTCTTTTTGATTTCCATTGCTTGTTCTTTGAAGTCAATGAGCTCTAGTCCGGTTAAGATGACATCCATTCTGGCTTGATCCGGTGGATGTGACATGAAATGCAAAATATTCACATCGCAGGGATCAACGTCGTTATTTGCAGTAAGATAAAAGTGGGCGGTACAGGACTTGAACCTGTGACCTCTTGCGTGTGAAGCAAGCGCTCTAACCACTGAGCTAACCGCCCGGGTACTGCCCGTATATTGATTTTAAGGAATCAATACCGTAAAATCAAGCCTAATCACGAAAATTAATATGAGTTGAGTTTGACGTTATCGCCCTGAAAAATATATCATGTGGCGGTACAAGTATCACGGTTCTTCAGGAAAACACGCCGCGAGGATATGTGTGTTAAATATTATCGTCTGTATCAAGATAGTCACCGACCCGGAAGCACCGGCATCTACGTTCAAGATCGACCCGGAAGGGCTCCGGGCAATACCGGGTCAGGGAGTGCCGCCGGTCATAAACCCTTATGATGAAAACAGCCTCGAAGCGGCTCTCAGAATCAAGGAAGAACAGGATACCAGGATAACGGTAATGAGCTCCGGAAGGAACCTGCCCAGAGCAGTCATTAAAAAATCAATGGCGGTAGGCGCCGATGAACTGTTCGTCATCGAAGACGAGGTACTGGAAAACGCCGACGGCTATACCACGGCGTATATACTCGCGGCGGCTATCAGGAAGCTGGGCATGCCCGACCTTATCCTCACCGGGAGGATGGCGGCCGATACCAACGCCGGGCAGGTAGGACCGGGAATAGCCGAGTTACTGGGGGTTCCCTGTGTATCCACTGCCCGTAAAATAGAAATTAACGGCGGCAGGGCAAAAGTGGAACGGGCGATGTCTGACGGTTACGAGGCAGTCGAAAGCCCGCTACCCTGCCTGATAACGGTCAGCCATGAGCTCGGTGAACTGCGGCAGGCCACGGTAAAGGGGCTGATGGAATCCCAGAAGCAGCCTTTCACTACCTGGACGCTCGGCGATTTGAATATTGAGCTACCCGTTGACCGAAAGAATAAACCGCTGAGGTTGTTCATTCCGGAGAGGAAAGTGGCATGCGAGGTGGTCACCGGCGAAACGCCGGAAGAGGCCGGGGCTAACTTGGCAGCGAAACTGATAAAAACACAGCGCAATTAACGACTCTAATAATAAAATAATAAAAGGAGGGTATAAAACTATGCTAGACCAGTCCAGTCAATGGTACAAATTGCAGTATCCGGAGTGCTTCGTTGATGAAGAGTCACGGATGGTACAGAAGACGTTTGCCGATTTTGCCGACAAGGAGATTATGCCGGTTCGGGATAAGATCGACGATGACGTCACTCATGAAGAAATAATCACCCCTATCCTGAAGAAAATACAGGTTGACCTTGGCGGCCAAAAAGCCATGATACCGGAGGAGTACGGCGGACTGGGGATGGGTTCCATACTTACCGCCGCCCTGAAGCAGGAGCAGATGGGACGTGCCGACTACGGCATAAGTATGCACTGCGCCTGTACCGACTGGATGTGGACACCGGTTTTCATAGCGCATATGGCACCCCTTCCTGAACCGGCGAAGGCATGGTCCAAAGCGGTGTTCAGTGAATTTGCCCCCAAGTTCCTGGGAAAGGAGCTACGTGTCGGTTGCTTTAACATGAGCGAAACGGAGTCCGCCACCGATGTTGAGAATCCACTGAACGAGGGTAAAACGATAGGGGTAAGCGCTAAACTTGAGGGTGACGAATGGGTGATAAACGGTACCAAGTTCTGGGCATCCAACAGCGGTATAGCCGACGTAAACTGCGTGGTCTGTAACATGGACCCGAAGCTGGGTGTAGATGCTTTTGCCTTGATTTATGTCCCCGAGCCCTGGCCAGGGGTTTCTCATGGCAAGTTTGAAGTCAAATGCGGCATGCAGGGCGACCGCAATACTTCTACCTATTTTGACGATGTCAGAGTGCCTAAAGAGTGGGGGCTGCAGGGACCTTTAGCCTGGACTATCTTCAATAATACCATAGTTGCTCCCATGGCTATGAATTCGGGACATGCCACAGGTATTTTACAGGGGGCATTCGACGTACTTCTGGATTATACGGGAGAGAGGGTGGCTGGGGGTAAACCAGTCAGGCAGCACCTCCACGCAGCGATGATACTGGGTGAAATAGCCTCGGTAATCACGGTGGGCCGCGCCGCTTTTCTTGAACTGTCCCATCAGTTTGACCATCAGGAAATCTACGGTCCGTGGGACTCTGTCAGCATGATGGCTAAAGGGCACGCCGTACATGTGTTTATTACCACGAAATTGTCAGAACTCATCCTGAAGGGGATGGAGCTGATGGGTTCCTACGGTTATGTCCGCGAAAACCACTACGAGAAATATTACCGTGACTCGGTGGAAGCGAAACAGGTCCTGGGTGGCGTGCATTATGGTTACTTTGTCACCTGCCGGCAGTTTTATGACCTGGACTTCTCTTCCTTTGGGCCGGGCAAGATACAGGACCCGACGAAAAGCAAATAGACAACGGATAATGATTATGTCATTCTCACCCTGAGCGGGAGTCCGGAAACTCCTGGATTCCCGCTTTCATGGGAATGACGATATATAGAGAACCTGAAATATCCTGCGTCTACGATAGGAGGGCCGGGGAAATGATAGAAGCCGTGAAAAGTAAAATCGTCGAGGAACTGGAAAAAATCGTCGGGAGTGAATTCGTCTCCACCAGCCAGGCAGACCTGTATATCTATTCCTACGACCTCACCCCGGCGGAGTCGAAGTGGCCCGATATCGTTGTCCTTCCGCAATCCCTGGAAGAGGTAAGGGAGATACTGCGCCTGGCGAACAGGGAAAAGGTCCCCGTGGTGCCATATATCGCCGGAGGTAACGTCGGCGGGCTGACCATCCCCCTCCAGGGAGGCATCATGCTCGACCTCAAACGGATGAACCGCATCATCGAGGTCAGCGAAGCGGACATGTACGCCCTGGTTGAGCCAGGCGTAACCTTCGGGCAGATAAAAGCCTACCTGGAGAAAAACCACCCCACCCTCAAATACACCTACGCCTTTTCACCGCCGTCGACGGGCGTTATCTCCAATGCGCTGGTACAGGGGCTGGACAACCTTTCCTTCCGCTATGGGGCGGCCTCACACTGGGTCAGCGGACTGGAAGTAGCCCTGGCAACGGGCGAACTGGTGAAAATCGGCTCGTGCGCGGCAAGCAATACCTGGCAGGCTATCGCCCCCTTCCCGGAAACGGCCGGACTTGTTTTGGGTTGGCAGGGAACCACGGGCGTCGTCACCAAGGCGGCGGTAAACCTCTGGCCCAATCCGCCGCACAACAGCGCGGTTACTTTTATGCCTGTGGACCTGGAAGGCGCTTATGAAATATTCCAGGCGATTATCAGAACCCGTATACCCGACGACCTTATCGGGACGTCCTTCACCCTCAACAAAGCCGGGGTAGATGCTTACGAGCACCGGAAGATGTACCTCCATCCGGCGGTACACCGGGAAGGTGATGAGCCGGAGTTCATCATCACCGCTGAGTTGACCGGGAATACCGAGAAAGAACTCAACGCCAAGATGGAAGCCATGGGCGAGGCGGTCAGGGCGAAATGCGGCGGTTATAAATACACCGGTCCGGATACAGCGCCCAGCACCACGGCCGCTTTTCCCATGCAGGCGCTGGGCGTGCTCAGCTCCGGCGGGGGACTGATGTGGGTCGGCACTTACGGCCCGATGAGCCGGTGGCTGGAGACCGTCAAGAGGGGCTGCGAGCTCCAGGATAAATACGATATCACCCGCACCTGCTATACGCGTATCATGAATGAGGGACACTTCGCCGGGCTGAGATGGATGCTCCCCTATGACAAAGAAGACCCCGCGCTGGTAAAGAGAATCAACGACCTCTGCGCCGAGCAGCTCGACCTGGTGCTGGAGACCGGCTACATTCCTTATAAAACGCCCGTCTGGGCGGTAAGACGACTCGAAGAGAAAGTGGGCACCGACTGGCTGAAAGTGCACCGGCGCATCAAGGAGACGCTTGACCCGAACAACATCATGAACCCGGGACGCTGGGGAATGCCCCGCTGATATAAGACAATACGGGAGGGGTAAAGATGGCGCTAAGCGATTTGAAAGAATGGCTTTACGGGTGCACGCACTGCGGCACCTGCAAGGATGTCCTTAATATCTTTGCCCCGGCCTGCCCTGCCGGGGAAAGATACCAGCTGGAATCTTATTTCCCGTCGGGGAAAATACTGATAGCCAGGGGCGTCGCCGACGGGGTGCTTAATCTGGAGGACGACGACCTGCGGGAAAGGCTGTACGCCTGCACGGGCTGCCTTTCCTGCGAACAGCAGTGCGGCGTCTACCACCACCAGCATATCTTCGAGATAATTCAGGCTTTACGGACGGAAGCCGTGACGCAGGGGTGCCTCAATCCCGCCTACATGGTCATGGTGGAAAGCCTGAAGAAAGACGATAACGTCTTCGGGAAGCCGAAAGCGGAACGCGGCAGATGGGCGGAGGGACTGGATATAAAGAACGCCGGACAGGAAAAGGCGGAGGTCGTTTATCACGCCGGCTGTCTCCTCTCCTTCGACGAGGAATTGCGGGAGGTGCCCCGCAGCGCTGTAAAGCTCCTGAAAGCCGCCGGCGTTGACCTGGGCATTATGGGCATGGAGGAGTCCTGCTGCGGCGGACGCGCTTATGAAATCGGCTACATGGGGGAGTTCACTAAATACGCCGAGCATTTTATGGAGACCTTCGACACGCTGGAGGTAAGCGAGGTAATCACCTCCTGTTCCGACGGCTACAGCACCATGAAAAAGCTCTACCCAAAAATTAACATGTATATCAAATACGAGACGCGGCACCTGACGGAATACCTCAACGAATTGATAAAGCATGAAAAACTTACATTCACCAAAAAGGTGCCGATGAAGGTCACCTACCACGACCCCTGCCACCTGGGACGGCATCTGGGCGATGACGGCGTCTACGATGCGCCCCGGAACGTTCTGAACAGCATACCGGGCATAGAGCTTGTCGAAATGGAGCGCAACCGCGAAAACGCCTGGTGCTGCGGGGCGGGTGCCGGGGTCAGCCAGGCAAACACCGAGCTCGCCCTGTGGACCGCCAACGAACGACTCAGGGAAGCTCAAGAGACCGGTGCCGGGACGCTGGTGACCGCCTGCCCCTGGTGCGAAAGAAATTTCAAGGACGCCGCCAAGGAGTACGGCGTGGATATCCGGATATACGACATCGCCGAAATAGCCTGCCAAGCGCTATGAAGACAAACCGGCTGCTGGAAATAACCCTCATATTACTGAACAAAGGAAATACCACCGCCAGGGAACTTGCCGACCGGTTCGAGGTGTCCCCGCGGACTATCTACCGCGATATCGATGCGTTATCCGCGGCCGGGGTCCCGGTATACACCAATAAAGGCAGCGGCGGGGGTATATCGCTGCTGGAGAACTATGTCCTCAACCGGTCGCTGATAACCGACCACGAAAAAGACAGCCTGCTCCTAGCGCTGAAGACATTACAGGCTACCCGCTACCCTGAAATCGACGCTATCCTGGAGAAAATCGGGGCTTTATTCAGGAACACGGCTCCTGCCGACTGGGTAAACATTGACTTCTCGCCCTGGGGCAGCGGACCGAACGAGGAAAACAAATTCCTCGATATCAAGAGGGCTATCCTGAAAAACAGGGTGATATCCTTCGACTATATCAACTCCGACGGTATCCTGAGCCACCGACACCTGGAACCCATGCTGCTTTCGTTCAAGAGCCAGGCATGGTACGTATGGGGATACTGCAGGATGCGCAAGGACTTCCGCACTTTCCGTATTTCCAGAATCAGGAATGTGGTCGTTACCGATGAAACCTTCACCCGTCGGCCTCCGGACAGCGTCCAGGAAGAAGAGCCGGCGGAGCCGCCGAAAAAACCGGTAACGCTGAAACTGAGGTTCCAGCCGCAGGACCTTTATCGCGTCTATGACGATTACGACGAGGAACGTATTACTCGCAATCCGGACGGCACTTACGACGTCACCGTAACCTTCCCGGAAGACGAGTGGGTCTACGGTTATATCATGTCGTTCGGCTGCTACGTGGAGGTCCTCGAACCGCAGCGCATCAGGGATATAGTCCGCGACAGAATGAAAAAAGCTCTGAAACTTTATGAAAAATAGTCATTGAATATGACACACAGTTGTCCGATTTATTTGATAGTATAGGTACAGATACTCAGATAAATCGGGAGGTATGTGGCATGGTACCTGAAATCATCACAAAGGAAGCCTTTCTGATTGCCGGTGTCGTCGGGGCCGGCGACGAGACCGGCAAAGCCTGGGAAACTTATATGAAACTTGAGAAAGTCAGCCCGTTAAAAAACCAGGTGGGCGAAGCAGGTTACGAAGTGCGCATGTACCCCGGCGAAGAAGGTCCCGGTAAAATCCATGTCGGGGTGCCGGTGAAAGACAGCAACGTTCCGAAAGAATATAAATTATTCTTCGTGCCGGCGGCAACCTATGCCGAGTTCGAAATCTATCCTGCCAAAGGCTACGAAAGCAGCAATGCCGAGATGAGTAAATGGCTGGAGGATAACGCCGGGGTTTACAAGCCAGCCCTGCTTGACGGTATGCACTACGGCATTGAGGTATATGATGAGAGGTTCAAGGGAAACGATAACCCGGAATCGGTTGTCGGGTTCTTGGAGCCGATAGTGAAAGTAGACCCCAATTTCGATATGATGAAAATGATTACCGGACCGCTGGGGGAATTTGCCGGCCGCGTCGAGGAATTCACCGGGGCGGATGTACGCAAGAAGGTAATGAAGGGCAAGGACGAAATAATTGCCGCTAAAGACCCAACTAAATTAGCTTTGTGGATGAAAGAAGCTCTGGAACGACTGGACGACCTGACCGACGAAAATACAGGAGTAAAAATTATGACCGCCTGCGGTCGCTCCTGCAACACTGTCAATCATAAAGATACCGAGGAAAGCCGGCAGCTGCGCCTTATGTGCGCTTCGGAAGAAGATTTCCTGGCGATGACGGAGCCGCCCGGCAACGGCGTCCGCTACGAGAAACACGGCGACACCTTAATACAGTATTACACTCCCGGCAAATACAGGAAGGGACTGCGCTGTTATTGTTCCCTGATAAACAGCCTGCCGGAGGGAGTAAATGCCTCCCCCACTTACTGCCAGTGTGCCCGGGCTTTTACCGAACAGCACTGGGAGTATGTGCTGGGTCGCCCGGTCAAGGTAGAACTCGGAGAAACGGCTATTACGGGGTCGGACGAATGCATGTTTATAATTCACCTGAAATAAAAAGGAGAATTTGATGACAGAACCACATGAAATCGTTACCAGGCAGATAGGGGAAATCGCGAGGCAGATAGAGAATCTTGCCGGGGCGGATGTAAGTAAGAAAGTAATGGAAGGTAAAGAGGAGACAATAGCCACCAAAGACCCGGCGAAAGGCGCATTATGGATAAAGGAAGCAATCGACCGCCTGGATGTCCTTATCGACGAAAAAACGCGGAAAGAAATAATGACGGCGTGCGGTCGTTTTTGCAACACAATGAATAGTAAATACATGGAAGAAATGAAAGACGTGCGGCGGAAGTATGCCACGGAAGAAGAATTCCTGAAGACGCTGCTACAGCCAGGCGAAGGTCCCGCCCGATTTGAAAAGGATGGAAATGACCTGATATTATACTACACCCCGCGTAAAGTCGGCCAAGGCATACGATGTTTCTGCTATCTGATAAACATGCTGCCGGAAGACGTTAATGCTTCTCCCACTTATTGCCAGTGCTCGCGGGGATTTGTCCAGGCGCACTGGGAAGGCGTTTTCGGCAGACCGCTGGAAGTGGAACTGGGGAAAACTGCTTTAACAGGGGCGGAGGAGTGCAAGTTCATCATCCATCTGTAAATTCATTATAGGAAAGAAAATGAAAATCAGCGATAATATTAAATGTGCTAGTTTTCCGTGTACGGACACGGATAGTAGCAGCTACAACATACCTCCAGCGGATATCGACCCCGCCAAAGTAAAAATCATCGTGATAACGGAAGCCCCTCCCAACGATAAAACGGACTACTATTACGCCCCCGGCAACCCGTTTTACCTGCAGACCACCCTCCAAGCTTTTCAAGACGCCGGGGCAAAGGTGACCAATATGCAGGATATAATCGACCTGGGAGTGTATATCACCACGGCGATAAAATGCGGCAAGACCGGCTACGCGGTTTCCCCCGATACCATGAATAACTGCACGAAACTACTGGAAAAAGAAATTTCCCTTTTACCTGACGTTAAGGTGTTCATGCTTATGGGTGATGTGGCTATAAAAATGATGAACGGCATCTGGAAGAAACAGACCGGGAAAAGGGTGATGCCGGCGGGTTCGACGTATAAAATCAGGGGGCAGGCTTACTACTTTGAAGATAAAAGGGTCTTTCCCTCCTATACTCCGGCCGGTAAGAATTTCCTGATTGAAAAATCCAAGAGAAGGATGGTTGCCGAGGATATCCGGGAGGCACTGCGATGTCTGACATCATAGGGCGCTGCGGCTTCAAATGCAATCTGTGCCTGATTTACCGGGAAAACCTGAAAAAAGATGAACGAAACAGGCAAAGATTCCGCGACGGACTGGAAAAATATTACGGCGATAAGCTGACTCTGGAAGAATGCTACTGTGATGGCTGCATGATGGATGACCGTGAAAATCCGGTACGTATAACCAAGGACTGTAAGGTACGCCCCTGTGCTATTGCCAGAGGCATCATAAACTGCGCTTATTGTGACCGGTACCCGTGCCAGGACGTTGAGAAAAAGTTCATCGTACGCAGCAAGGTCGAGGAGAGATACGGGGCACCGATAGACGAAGAAAATTATAGGCTGTTCATCATGCCGTACGAGAGTCGACAGGTCCTGGACGAAATAAGGCGTAAACTCAAAGGTTAATAGAGTAACTCTACTTAACAGCCGCCTTTATTGCCGACCGGTGAGTTTTACCTTCGAATGCCTTGCCTACCATCGAAACAAACCTGGCTACCATGGGGTGTTCGGGGGCATCGGAACGCAGCAGGGTATCTACCCCCACCCATATCTCGTTGGACAGCGGCAATACCTTCAGGCGCCCCTCGGCGATAGACTTTTCAACGCTCCTGGTATGGAACAGCCCGACCCCCTCCCCGTTTTCCACCAGTTGCATTCCCCACTCCGAGCTGTTTACCTCCACGATAATGGGAACGGGAGAATGACATCCTCCGGTCACGAGCTTCCTGAGGATAATACGCCGCGTTGCCGATGTCTCCGGTCCCAGTATCAGCGGATAGCCGCACAGGTTTACGTACTCCAGTCGTTTTTTCCGGGCGATGGCGCTCGATGGGGAAGCTACGAGAACCAGCCTTTGACGCTTTGATATGGGAATGGATTTCAATTTGTTGTTTCCATAGTCCATGCTGACAACAATCCCCAGGTCTACCTGACAGTTGAAAACGTCATCAGCCACCTCAAAGGAAGAACAGCTACGGATAACCAGTTTAACGCGGGGATTAAGTTTTTCAAAAGCAGATGCCGCCGAGGCTACCGAGGTACTGAATGTTGTCGCGACGCCGATACGAAGACTTGCCTCCTTGATGTTTTCCAGGAATTTTTCAGCGCTGGTCATTTGCTGGTATATTTCTCTAACGTAGCGAAGGAGGCCGGTGCCCGCCTTGGTTAAGAACACCTTTTGTCGTTTTATGTCAAGAAGTTTAAGTCCAACATTCCTCTCCAGGGAACGGATATGATAGGTAACGGTGGGCTGGGTAAGACATAGTTTATCAGCAGCGGCGGTAATGCTCTCCTCACTGGCAACATAGTAAAAAACTATAAGTCCGTGAAGGTCTAATTTTGATGGCGTCATGTTTGATTACCTACCCTAGCCGGTACGGGCATACCTCCGTCGTTCATGCAGAGATATTACGAATAACTTTATGTATCAGGGCGTTCTCTATAATATCATAGAGAAGTTTGTATTGCAATCTATTCACACCCATGATAAATTGCATAGGAATTGTACCGTATGCCAATATCAGATTCTCGCGTATCATTTTCCTTATTTTCCCCTACAATCTCACTTCCCTTGCATTTTTTATCTTAAGTAGATAATATTAAGTATCATAGTTCTGTATATAGTACAAATATATGGCGAAAGAATAATTTCAGGTTAAGGAGGAAAATATGGCCAAAGATTTGACCAAGGCACTGGCTGATCTCAAAGAAGACGAGGCGCTGGCAATCGTCAAGGAAAAGCTTGATGCCGGGGCCGACCCCATGGGTATTCTCAATGATGCCAGCAAGGGCATGGAAACGGTGGGCACGCGCTTCTCCAAAGGCGAGTATTTCATACCGGACCTGGTTTACTCCGGGGAGATACTGAAAAGCATCAACGAGCTTGTTAAGCCGAAACTCACCGCGGGAAGCGATAAAAAGACGGGCGGCAAGGTAATTATAGCTACCGTAGCCGGCGATATCCATGACATCGGCAAGGACATTGTCGTCTTCATGCTTGACGTCAGCGGTTTCGAGGTCTATGACATGGGCGTGGACGTGCCGGCGCAAAAAATTGTCGATAAGATAAAGGAAACCAACTCACCGGTCGTCGGTCTGAGCGGCTTCCTGACACTGGCTTACGACTCCATGAAACAGACCATCGACGCCGTAGCCAAGGCCGGCTTGAGAGAAAAGACCAAAATTATGATCGGGGGCGGCCAGATAACCCCTGAAATTGTCAAGTACACCGGGGCTGATACTTTTGGCAAAGACGCCGTCGAGGCAGTCGCTATCGCCAGAAAATTCATGAGCGCTAAATAACTTAATCATCATTAAAAATAAAGGAGGCTGAAAATGGCAAAAGAATGGGAAGAAATGACCCCGACGGAAAAGCGCGCCGACCTGGATGGTAAATGGCTGTCCCCGCCGCAAGCCGAGTATTCCAGTGCCGAGGCTGAAAAGGCGTATAAAGAAAGAGTCCAGAGAATGCTGGACGCTATTAACATGAAGAAACCGGATAGAGTTCCGGTGGTGCCCATGGCCGGCTTTTTCGGCGCTTATATCTCCGGCTTAACCCCCTATGATGTGATGTATGATTATGAAAAACTCATGAGTTCCTTTTCCAAGTACGTGCTGGAATACCAGCCGGACGCCCACCTCAGCGTGACGGTCTCTCCGCCGGGAAAGATGCATGACACCCTCGACTATAAACTCTACTCCTGGCCCGGTCACGGCGTCGCCAAGGAGCATTCCTACCAGTGTATCGAGGGCGAGTACATGAAGGCAAACGAATACGACGCCCTGATTGCCGACCCGACGTATTTCTTTCTGACGGGCTGGCTGCCGCGCGTTATGGGCGCGCTGGACGGACTGAAGATGCTGTCTCCTTTTACCAATATGACCGAGATGTACGGCGGATTCACCGGCGCGGCTTTCGTGCCCTTCGGCCTGCCGCCGGTACAGGAAGCCCTTAAAAAGATGATGGCTGCCGGTGACGAAGCTCTAAAATGGATAGGTGCCGTCGGAGGCTTCGGCGCCGCGATGACCGCGGCCGGTTTCCCGGGATTTTTCGGGGGAGGCACCAAGGCACCTTTTGATACCATCGGCGACACGCTTAGAGGCACCCGCGGCATAATTGCCGACATGTACCGCCAGCCGAAGAAACTCCTCCGCGCCATGGAGCAATTCGTACCAATCGCGGTGAAAATGGGCGTTGATAGTGCCAAGCTGAACGGATGTCCCATCGTTTTTATCCCCCTGCATAAAGGTGCTGACGGTTTTATGTCCGACGAACAGTTCAGGAAATTTTACTGGCCCACGCTGAAAGACGTCATGGAGGGGCTTATCGCCGAAGGCTGCGTTCCGTTCCCGTGGGCTGAAGGCGGTTATAACTCGCGCCTGAGGGTCATTAAAGAATCGCCTAAGGGCAAGGTCATCTGGGGATTTGATACCACCAATATGGCTGATGCCAAGAAAATACTTGGCGACGTCTGCTGCATTACCGGCAACATGCCCATCGCCACGCTGAGCGTCGGAACTCCGGAGGATGTCAAGATCACGGTCAAGAAACTCATTGATACCTGCGCCCCGGAGGGCGGCTATATGATGATGAGCGGCGCGGTAATTGAAGATGTGCCCCCGGACAACGTTAAGATGATGATCGATGCCACCAAGGAACTGGGCGTTTATAAATAGCAAGTAAAGCTGTACAACGTGAAAAAGAAAGAGGGGGGCTTAAGCCCCCCTCTCCGTTTACCCACAGTACAGATCAAAGCATCACGGTACCATCGTCAATGTAGTAGGTCTGTCCCGAAATTGAGTCCGAGGCGGACGAAGCCAGGAAGACGGCTGCCCCCACAAGATCAGCAGGCTGTAAACGCCGGTGAATAGACTGTTCCCCGGTGGCAATCTCGAATATCTGGTCGCTTCCCGTTTGAGCTAAACTGGCCTCGGAAGCCGTGTACCCCGGGGCAATGGCGTTAACGTTAATACCCGATTCGCCCAGAGCGTGAGCCAGGGCCTGGGTCAGGGTATAGACTGCCCCTTTGCTGCAGGCATACGGCAGGAATAATTGAGCCGCGGGGACCTTGGCAATATTCGAGGCAATGTTGATAATTTTACCTTTGCCTGCCTTTACCATTATGGGCGCTACCGCCCTGCATACCAGCCAGGTACCCCTGACATTGACGGTTAAGATCCTGTCCCAGTCCTCAGTTTTCCAGGCGTCCCAAGGGGTCATATTGAGTCCGCCCCAAATGGCAGCGTTATTAACAAGGATATCCACCCTACCGTACTGCTTAACAACCTCGTCGGCTATTTTTTTACAGTCGGCTTCGATAGAGATGTCGGCCTTTATCAACGCGGCCTTTCTCCCCTTTGCCTGTACTTCCTTGACGGTTCCCTGGGCCTTTTCAAGGTGAGTGGTGGTCAGTAAGAGGTCAGCCCCTTCCTCCGCGAACTTCAAAGCGAACGCCTTACCAAAACCTTGACTGGCACCGGTAATGATGGCTATCTTGTCCTTTAACGCTTGTGACATGTCTTCCTCCTTTATATATTTAAGAGTAATAAGCCAACCTAGAAAAATTTACACTACCACCCCAGCTATGTCAAGTTGAATGTCTTCCCGGTATAAATCCCGATTTACGTGTTGACAGACTCCGACGGTAATTTATAGTATAAATTAGCTGCACGTTATAACTAATCCTCGCGACCGACCGGCGGCATTTGCATTTTTTAGTTTATAAGTCCAGAAAGAGACGTAAAGTGAACTACGAACAGGTACTGGCTAAAGCAAAAAGAGAATGTAAGGATGGGGACAGGAAGGGTGTCGCCGGGCCACAGCATAAAATCGCCTTAAGGAACTGCGGCTACATCGACGCGGAAAGCATCTACGAGTATATCAGCCACGCACAGGGGTACCGCGGACTTGCCGAAGCTCTCAACGTGAGCCGGGCGGACGTTATCGAGGAATTGAGGAAGGCGGGCTTGAGGGGGAGGGGTGGCGGGGGCTATCCTGCCGCCGATAAATGGAAAACCTGCCTGGAAACAGGAGAAGACGAGAAGTACGTCTTATGTAACGCGTTTGATTCCGACCCCAAATCGCACATCGCCCGGCTGCTTTTGGAAGGCGACCCGCATTCAGTTCTGGAAGGTATGCTCATCGGGGCTTATGCCGTTGGTGCCGGTCATGGATTTCTCTGTGTTAATGCCGAGAATATTACCGTTATCGACAGACTCGAAAAAGCGTTAAAGCAGATGCAAAAAAACAGCCTGCTGGGAGAGAAGATACTGGACTCGGGTTTCAATTTCGATATCGAAATCAAAGGGGTAGCCGCTTCTTTAGTTTCAGGAGAAGAGACGGCACTCATACGTCTCCTCGAAGACAAACAGGCAATGCCCTACCGCCGGACAGTTTATCCCGCGGTCGCAGGAATTAATGAAAAACCGACCCTGGTCAATAACGCAGAGACATTGTCGCATGTCTCGGCGATTTTTCAGAACGGCGCCGCCTGGTACGCCGGCATCGGTACGGAAAAGAGCCGCGGCACCAAGGTACTCACTATAACTGGCGATATGGTGAATAGCGACACTATTGAAGACCCGTTCGGGACAACAATCCGGGCAACGATTCAGCACTCCGGTAACGACATCAACATCACAGACATTAAAGCTATACAGTTCGGTGGGCCGACGGGTACTTTCCTAGGACCGGACTCCCTGGATACCCCCATAGCCTTTGAAACGATAAGTGAAATCGGGGGTATTATGGCGTCGGGCACAATCGAGGTCTTCGATAATTCCCACTGTGCCGTAGCCATGGCAAGGAACGCTATCGATTACATTGAAAGCCAGTCCTGCGGCAAGTGCACTTTTTGCCGCGAAGGAAGCCTGCAGATGGCAGACATTTTGAAAGACATTTCCGAAAACAAAGGCAAACCCGAAGACCTGGAGCTGCTGCTGGAGCTGGGGGAGGCGATGGCCACCGGCAGTATCTGCGGGCTGGGTAAGACTGCTCCTAATCCGGTATTGAGCAGCATCAGGCTTTTCCGCGGGGACTATGATACTCACATAAACGAGAAAACGTGTCTGAAAAAATGACGGAACCAGCAATAATCAAACTCACGATCGACGGTAAAGACGTCGAGACGGCAGCAGGAACCAGCGTCCTGCAGGCAGCCCTCGATGCCGGGATATACATACCCCACCTCTGCCATCACCCCGACCTGGCGCCTATCGGCGCCTGCGGACTCTGTATCGTGGAAATCGAGAGACATGAAGAGCCTGCTCCATCCTGCGTCACACCCGCCGAAACAAATATGAAAGTCACCACCAAAACCGAAAAGACGGAAAAGCTGCGCCGTCTCGCCCTGGAGCTGATGCTCGCCGGGCACCCGGCCGACTGCGGCACCTGTGAGAAGTACCTCAACTGCGAACTGCAGTCGATTAAACAGTATCTGGGGTGCGAAGAATTGAGCGTCAAACGGCGCTCGAAATTGCTCCCCGTAAATAGTAGTAATCCGTTGTTCGTGCACGACCCCAATAAATGCGTGGTGTGCGGTCGGTGCGTCCGTGCCTGCCGGGAACTCCGCGGCGTCGGGGTGCTCTTCTATCAGAAGAAAGGAAGAGAAACGCTGACCGGCACGGGGGCGGACTTACCGTTAGCCGACGCCGGATGCAGGTTCTGCGGCGCCTGCGCTGAGGTCTGCCCCACCGGCGCTATCCAAGACAAAGACGAGTCCGCCCGGGGGAAGAACCGTAAAAGGATCCTCATCCCCTGCAGGTACAACTGCCCGGCGGAGATAGACGTGCCGAGATACATCCGCCTGGTCAAAGAAGGCGATTATACCGGGGCAGTAGCCGTTATCAGGGAAAAAGTGCCGCTTCCCGGTGTACTGGGTTATATATGCGACCACGTCTGCGAGGAGGTCTGCCGCCGGGATGAAGTGAACGAAGCCGTTTCTATCAAGGACCTCAAGCGGTTCGCCGTGGAACACGACGAACAAAGGCTGTGGGAAAAGAACCTCAAGAAGAAACCCGCCACCGGGAAAAAGATAGCCGTCATCGGGTCGGGTCCCGCGGGGCTGACGGCGGCATACTATCTGAATAATCTGGGCCATGCCGTCACGGTATTCGAGGCACTGCCTGAGGCAGGCGGCATGATACGTTACGGCATACCCGACTACCGCCTGCCCAAAGAGGTGCTCGACAGCGAAATCAACGACATTATTAACCGCGGCGTGGCAATCAAGACCGACAGCCGTGTCGATTCTCTCGACATGCTTTTCAACGACGGCTTTCAGGCGGTTCTTGTCACCATCGGGACACAAAAGGGCCAGAAACTTGCCGTGCCGGGGGCGGATAACGAGGGTGTATTAGTAGGCATCGACTTCCTCATGGATGTCAATACCGGGCGTCAGGTAGCTATCGGCGATAAGGCGGTTGTCCTGGGCGGCGGCAAGGTGGCTTTCGACTGCGCCCGGACGGCACGCCGCCTCGGCGCCGGTCAGGTAAACATAGCCTGCGTCGAGTGCCGTGAGGAGATGCCGGCTACAACGGAAGAAATCGCCCAGGGAGAAGAGGAAGGCGTTCGTATTTATCCGGCGAAAAATGCCAGACGGATATTAACTCAAGACGGCAGGATAACCGGAGTGGAGCTGCTCGACGTTGCCTCGGCATCTTTTAACGAAGAGAATCGATTGCATATTGAAATCGTTGAGAATTCCGAACACGTAATGGAAGCCGATACCGTGATATTCGCCATCGGGCAGCAGCCGGATGTACCGGCGGGCTTTGATATAGAAACGGGACCGAACAGACTTGTCACCATAGACGAATTCTCGTACAGTACGAGCCGTGAAGAGGTGTTTGCCGCCGGCGACGCGGTATCCGGCGCCACATCCGTCATCAAAGCTATTGCGTCCGGTCGGAAAGCCGCTACCTCGATTGACAGGTACCTGGGTGGCAACGGCATTATCGACGAGAAACTGATAACGCCTGAAGAGCCGGAGAGTTGCCTTGGATTTGAAGAAGGCTTTGCCTCTATAAAGCGCGGCGCCAGAGACGTAGTTCCGGTTGAAGAACGATTAAAGAGCTTCTGCCAGGTGGCGGCCGACCTGGATGAAGAAGCCGCGGCTCACGAATCCAGACGCTGCCTGCAATGCGATTTGCGACTTAAAATAACATCGGTGAAATTCTGGGGCAGCTACTGATATGAATTTGACTAAACATTAGCAGTTATAGATGATACAATGATTCTATCCAGGAGGTCATAACCGATGAGCAGTCTGAACGGGAAAGTCGCCATGGTTACCGGAGCCGCCAGCAAGAGGGGCATGGGACACGCCATCGCCCTGCGCTTAGCCGGAGAAGGCGCGGACGTTATAGTTACGGATAAAATCGCCGCACCTAAAAGCATGTTCCCCGGCGACGAGGGTTGGGGCGGCCTGGACGAAATCGTTAAAGAAATCGAAGCCGCCGGTCGTAAAGCCATGTCTTTAACGATGGACATCAATAACAGCAAAGAAATAGACGCCGGCATGGCAAAAATCCTGAAGGAATTCGGGAAGATAGACATACTGGTGCACGCGGCGGCTATTCGCGGTCCGGTGGGTGTACCGGTCATCGACTTATCGGAAAAGGACATCAGGGCGATTATTGACGTGGACCTGGTGGGGTCTTTCCTCATCTGTAAAGCGGTGGCTAAAGACATGGTGGCGAAGGGTAAAGGCGGTAAGATTGTGATTTTCTGCTCGCTGGCGGGGACGCACGGCGTGCCGGGGAGTGCCGCTTACTCCGCGGCAAAGTACGGCACCATCGGGCTGACCAAGAGCCTGGCGCTGGAGCTGGCGCAGTATAAAATCAACGTCAACGGGATTAATCCGGGGATGATAGTCACCAACCTGAGGGATGAGGCTTTTACCAGGATGGCGGTAGCCGAGGGCACCACCTGGGACGAAGCCCGGCGGAAAGACCACGATATGCTGTCGACACGAATCCCCTGGGGCAGACTCGGCACTCCGGAAGAAGCCGCCGACCTCGCCTGCTTCCTCGTCTCCGACCAATCCGATTATATAACCGGCGAGGTGATTGCGCTGGGCGGCGGGGTTACTTAAGAGGTCTTTATTTGGTGGTGATGAGGGGAGGAAAACCTGCGGGATAAGCAGGAGATGATACGGGGCGGTCCGGGTGGGAATAGATAAGAACCGAGGGGAGGGGTAATAGAGAACGGGAGATATGAGCTCATGACTGCAATAAACGACCTTGTGAAACACCTCGTCGGTACCCGGTATGAGGATATCCCCGCCCCTGCCGTGGCAGCGGCGAAGAAAGAAGTGCTGGACAGCCTGGCGACGGCTCTGGGTGGCTCCTCCAGGGCCGGCGTGAGAGAACTGGTGGACGTCGTGAAGGAGTGGGGAGGCACACCGCAGAGTACCGTAATAGCCTACGGACTAAAGTGCCCGGCTCCCAATGCCGCGCAGGTCAACGGGACGATGATACACGCCCTTGATTACGACGACGGCCACCAAGAAGCGCTGGTGCACATCGGGTGCGTGACGGTATCGACAGCATTTGCCGTGGCGGAGCGGACGGGCAAAGTCAGCGGCAAACAACTGGTTACGGCAATAGCGCTGGGAGGCGACTTCGTAGCCAGGCTGGGGCTCGCCAGCACGCCGGGGGGCAGCGCCATGGCGTCCGGCTGGCACCCGACCACGTTATTCGGCTTTCTGGAAGCGGCGGCAATCGCCGGCAGGCTGATGGGCTTTGACGAAGAGAAGATGATTAACGCGCTGGGTCTCGCCTACCACCAGTGCGGCGGGGCCGGCACCGGTGTGGATGACGGCGCGCTGGCGAAAAGGATGGGACCGGGACTGGCGGCTAAGGGCGGGATTACCGCGGCTCTGATGGCGGAAAGAGGCATTACCGGGGAGCGCGACCCCCTCGAGGGGAGAACGGGACTTTACAGGACCTACATGAGGGAAGACTACGACCCCAGGATACTTACCGCCGACCTCGGGAAGAGGTTCGAGGGGGTAAATATCGGGGACAAACCGTATCCCTGCTGCGGACTCACCCACGCCTGCATCGACGCCGCGCTGGCTTTACTGGATAAATATAAGATAACCGTCGCACAGATTAAGGATATCACCGTGTACGGCGGGAAGCCCGTCTACGGACTGTCTCAGCCGCCTGAAGTCAAGAAGAACCCCCGCACGATTATCGATGCGCAGTTCAGCGTTCCCTACGTGGTAGCGACGGCGCTGGTCAAAGGCAAGGTTACCGTGGATGATTTTACCGAGGAAGCCATTAAGAGACCGGAAATCCTGAAAGTAGCCCAGGTAATCAATGCCAGATTGGAACCTGAAATGGACCGGCACGGCGTAGGACCGGGCGGGGTAACGCTGACGATGCGGGACGGCACGCAGTATACCGAGAAAGTGGAACACTGCCTGGGCAGCGTGGAGAGGCCGATGGCTTTCGAGGATGTTGTCAGGAAGTTCAGGGACTGCGCCCCTTCATCAATAAAGCCGCTGCCCAAAGGCGAAGTTGAAAAAGTAATAGAAATGGTCGGGAACCTGGAGAAACTGGACGACGCCACAGAAATTATCCGTAAACTAGGATGAAAGGCTCTATTTATAGATTATAAAGGGGGGAAACCAGTGTTACTAAAAGACAGGGTTGCCATTGTTACCGGAGGGAGTAAAGGAATCGGTAAAGCAATCTGCCTGAAGTTTGCCGGGGAGGGCTGCGAGGTAGTTGTCAATGCCCGCCACATCGAAGATGCCCGGAAAGTCGCGGACGATGTCAAAGCCCTGGGACGAAAGTCGCTGGCAATCGCGGCGGATGTCTCCGACAGCAAATCTATCAACGATATGGTAGCCCGGACTATCAAGGAATTCGGTAAAATCGATATCCTGGTCAATAACGCCGGCGGTATTTCCCTGGCGAAGGAAGGGTCGATTGAACATACCAGCGAAGAAGACTGGGACCGGATTGTCGGCATTAATCTCAAGGGACAGTTTCTGTGCTGCCGGGCGGTCGTGCCGTATATGAAGAAAAACAACTACGGCAAAATTATTAACGTATCATCAATGGGCGCCATCCATCCTCCCGCCCCCATCGTTCACTACCATTCCGCCAAGGGCGGAGTCCTCGGCCTGACCAGCAACCTGGCTTTCGAACTGGCTCACTCGAATATAACAGTGAACGCCATTTTACCGGGTCCCATACGTACGGAGTTTTTTACCGAGATGCTGAAAGAAATGACGGAAGAAGAGGGCAAAGCCTTTTTTAAAATGCTGGATAATAAGGTGCCGATGGGGCGAATGGGCTTGCCGGAGGAAGTAGCCGGGGTAGCCCTGTTCCTTGCGTCGGAGCTCTCGTCTTACGTCACCGGCGAGGCGATAAACGTCGGCGGGGGATTACCTCTAACGCCTGCGGACGACTGAGTCGTACGTTACTAAAAGAAACACCCCCGGGACTCTAATTAAACCTGTCCCCGGGGGTGTTTTTTATCCTGCGTTTCTGGCAGGTTTTATGGAGAGTTAGACGAGCGAACCTCCCAGCGGCGAAACGCCGTTCGGGTCAAGTGCCGAGGTGATCTTCTCCCACCATGAATAGTAGTTGCACAGAGCCGGGCTGATTTTGTCCTGAGGTCCCATCGTCGAGGCGAAGTAGCGTTCCTCGAAAGCCCGCATATTTTGCTCTCTCTGCCAGGTTTCCACGGCTTTCTTCGCTTCCGGGTTGGAAGGACTGAATTTACAGAATATTTCCGTTTTGCCCAGGTGTCCCTGCTCGACGCCCCAGCCGAAGAACGCCCCGCCGTCGTCCACGATATAGCCCTTTTCTATCAGGGGCTTCTTGGCTTCGCCGGCGCCGATTGCCCACTTAATGGTCAGGTCGCGCTGCCCCATGATAGGAATCGAGTTGAAGGCTCCGCCGGGACGGAACGTCTCCCGGATGGAAGCGGATATTCTGGTGCACTGGCACATGATGATTCCTTCCAGTTCAGGGTCTTCCAGAGTCTTCAGGGACTTGCCGTCCGCCTCACTGACAATCATTTCCAGCACTTTCTTCTTATAGGCAAAGTCCGCCGGAGTATCCCCGGCAATGATTACGAAGAAACCGGGCCCCTGGACCTCGCTGTTGAGTCGCTTGAACATTGCCTCGTCTTCTTCATTACACGTGGTGATGTTCGCGGCTACCATGGCGGCGTTAAAGCCCATCAACTCATAGCATACTTCGGCTTCGCCGAGCCTGATTTCCGCCTGCCACATTTTCTCCACCGACGGGAAACTGTAGTACCGCGCCATCATGTTGGACGGTATCTCGCCTAGAACGTATTTCGGGGAATGCCCGACCACCGGAAATTCGGCGGGTCCCGGCCAGTGATAAAGCTTTATGGCGGCCTTGGTGAAGACACCCGGCGTTACGCCCGGCGGTACGGCGCTGGTGAGGATGCTCCGCAAAGAGGGCCCCGGCCCGTCGCCGGAGAACCACTCGTCCGAAGAACCCAGCGCGCCCGACCGTACGATGTCCCCGGCGGGAGTAACCCATTCTATCGCCAGGTGGTTTCTGTCGTCGCCGCTGGTGGTCTGGTCCATATGACCGTGACCACGTAACATTGCCGAGCAGTTGGTCCCGGCGCCTTTGATGCAGAAATTCAAGCCCCTCTTGAACAGCTCTGCCTGCAATTCGGATGAAATCACATAAGGCTCGACCACGGCATACATATTCTTCTCGTTGATTTCAACGATATGGTTCATCCGGCGCAGGTCCAGCAGGATAATGCCCTTGGGGAACATCCCGGACCAGCCAGTGCATATCGGCCTGAATACCTGCTTGTGCTTATTGCACAACTTGACAACCGCCTGGACTTCGGCGGTATTGCCGGGAAGAATCACAGCGGCGAACTCGGTATTGTAATACGCCGGCATTATAGCCGGGTCGTTGCAGATGTTTTCTTCCCCCACCACATCCTCGAACTCTTTATACGCTTCTTTACTCAAAGCCATGATTCATTTCCCCCTTTCCTATATTGCCTTTTCCACGATTTCAACGATATCATATACCTTCATACTGCTGTCGCTTGCCCTGACGGCTTCGTTGAAGGTCTTTTCACACCAGGGGCAGGCGGTAACAATCGCCTCGGCGCCGGTCGATACGGCTTCCTCTATTCGGTGCTGGGCGGTCCACCTGGCGAAATCGGGGTTAGATTCATTGACGCCGCCGCCGGCACCGCAGCACCAGGAATATTCTTTAATCCGGGTCATTTCGGAGAGCTTCAGGCCGGGAATTGCCTTGAGAACGTCCCGCGGAGGTTCGTAAACGCCGTTGGCGCCGCGCCGGTACGGCTTGGGCGGGTCGAAAACAAACCGGTCTCCCGGTATCTTTTTCCCTTTCCAGTGTACCCACGGCTCTCCCAGTCGACCGAGACGGCACGGGTCGTGGTAGGTGACCGACATGGCGACCTTTCTCCGCGGCTTCAGCTTACCTTCCTTTATCAGCTTATCTATATATTCAGATATATGCAGCACCTCGAGGCTGCCCTTGAGTTCGTACTTATCATAGAGTACCTTGAAGGCGTGGTAACCGTCGGCACAACCGGTCACCAGCGTCTTAACGCCGGCTTTTTTTATCATAGCCATGTTTTTCTTTGCCTGGGCAAGAAACTCTTTCGGGTAGCCCATCTGGTAAGCCCGACTGCCGCAGCAGGTCTCGGCGTTACCGGCGATGCCGAAATTGACGCCGGCTTTCTGGAGGATTTTAACCGTTGCTTTAGCCAGCTTTTGCATATCTTTATCGTAGCTGGTGAGACAGCCGACGTGGTAGAGCACGTCCACCTTTTCCCAGGTGGCGTCCTTCACCTTAAGTCCTGTCGCCCAGCCGGCGCGTTTGCCCTTTACGGGCACCATGGAACCGGTCTTTTTCAGGCTGGCGATTGCCTTAACGAGGGCGGGGTTGGTCTTGCCGTCCTCGACGCATTTAATCCTGAACTCCGTGATGGGTTCGAGGACTTCCATGTCCATGGCGTAATTGCAGGAGACGCCGCAGGCGCCGCACAGCTGGCAGTTATAAACTACGTCAAGGAGTTTATCCGTGTACTTGAACCCATCCTTCAGCATCGCCGCGGCTATATTCATTCTGCCCCCGCCCGAGTAAGCGTGAAAATTATATCTCGATATACTGGGACATACATAGGAAAAGGCAGACCCCTTCACCATTTGCATGGGTATGAACTTGCATGCCGAACACCGGCAGCACATATTCACATCGCCCTGGTAATCTTTTAGCGCCATCTTCGTTCCCTCCTGACTTTGTTCGGTGACGACTTTCTATTACTCATTTCTAAAAGCACACCTTCCCCGGATTCATGACATGGTTCGGGTCGAACATGTTCTTCAGCTTATTCAACACGGACACGGTAGCGGCATCCCTGTTGATAATCATCCCGGCGCTTTCGCCGTAGGGCCGGGAGAAGAAAGCGCCCTGAGCGAGCAGAGCCTTGACGGCTGAGTTGGTTAACTCCCTGACCCGATTTCTCTCGCTGTGGTTAACGGGGTCGTAAAAGAGATTGAACTCGCAGTGACAGCCGGTACCCTGTACTATCGGCTGGATGTAAACACCCATGTCAGAAGTGGGATAGCCGGCTTTCTCAGCCATTTCGTTCATTACCGCTATTTGCCCGGCGAGCTTATCGTTGATGGTCAGGAATAACACGTCCTGGCAGGCGCCTTTGTAGCGGAGCTTCCAGTAGGGCTCGCCGCAGGGCTGCTGGACTACCTTCAATATCTCATTAGCCGAAACGCCGCCGACGGCTTTGACCGCTTCCAGTCCCAATCGCCTGGTGATATCGGTAATGCCGCTGATATGGGCACTGACCCTTTCTTCGGGGAGATACTCGTAACCCGCCACGTTATAGAAAAGTATCCAGGGAGGCAGGGTGTTTTTCAGGTTCTGATAACCCGCGGGCCATTTCTTCGCCATGATTGCCGCCAGATTGGTATTGTTGAGGATAAAGCACTCGTTGACCATCCTCAGTCTTATCAACCAGGCAGTGAGATCTATAAGCGCATCGAGTTTGTCGAAGGCAACGACAAACGGTTCTTCAAGACCGGGGAGTATCTCGCACCTCATCGATGCCCAGGTGACGATGCCCATCGTTCCCTGTGACCCCTGAATAAGACGGTGCCAGGAGGCAACCCCGGGCCCGTAAGGCGCTTTCTGCACGCCCCCGACCTTCCACTGCTCCTTTACCGTCCCCGGTCCGGCCGCCTGCCCGGTCCTGAATTCGTCACCGCTCCCGAAGATAACCTCGACACACGCCAGGGGGTCGGATATGTCCCACTGGTACTTGGGCATGATGACCGGCTCCCTTTCAAGGAGACTGCCGACAACGGTCTTCGATTTTCTCGGCAGCAGCGGCATGTTGAGTCGGATTCCTTCCCTTTTCGCGGCAGGTATCAGTTCGCCGAAGGTCACGCCCGGTTCGACCATGGCTACCCGGCGGGGTCGGTCGACATTGATAATTTTCTTCATCTTGCTTAAGTCGACAATTATAGCCCCGCCGATACCCGGAACGGTATCCCCCCTGAAGTGGGGAGGCCCCGAGCTTACCGGCACCAGCGGCGTTTGTGTTTCATTTGCCAGTTTAACTATTTTTTGTACGTCCGCAGTTTTAGCCGGCCTGACCACGCACACCGGCTTCACGGAGTTTACAAAGCTTATGTCCCGCGAATATTCAGCCAGCGTCTCCTTCTTGTCGCTGACGTTGGCAGCCCCTACAACCTTCACCAGCTTGGCTTTTGGAATCATTTTTACCCCCTTTCGCTGTTAGCTAATAAACGGCATTATTTAAAATAAGCAACAGGCAATATTAATCCGGATTGTATAAAAAATGCGTTATCAACATGGTGGGAAATATCGTCTTACGAGATAGTAGTCTACTTCAGCGGCGATTGTCAAGTTGAAAAACCCGACGGTATTAGGGCAATTTGAATTCACTCAAACTCGACAGATACTTGAACGTTTATGTTGTACTTAGAATATAGTTAAGCGAAGAAGAACACCTGATATAAATATAATAGCTACTGCTGTTACAGAACAAGCTATTGACGAAAGAAGTATTGTTAAAAATGCTGCTGCTGTAGCTTTAGCTAGATTAGGTGGTTTAAAAGGTGGCAAAGCAAGACCGGTAAAATTTTCCAAGTCTAGACTGTCAGAGATAGCTAAGAAAGCAGCTTTAGCTAGGTGGCGTAAATAAAACTATACCAACCCAAAACTGATTTTAAGAGCTTTATCTACTTCAGACATACGCCTAAGATTTAATTGCCCACACTTATTACCAAGACGTTCTTTATCAATAGTCTGAATTGCAGCCAAATCAACCCAACCATCTTTATCAAGTCCGCTCTCTTCTTTTGTAATTTCTACTAGAAATGGATATGGTTTATTGGGTGCAGAAGTTATTGAAGCTACAATCACAGTTGGGCTTACTTTATTACCTACGTCGTTTTGTATGATTAGTGTAGGTCTAACACCCTTTTGCTCGCTACCTTTCCCCTCACCCCAATCTACCCAGTAAATCTCGCCACGCTTAATATCAGACATTGTTTTGCCTTAATTATTACCAATCAGGAATAACCTCAGACGCTGCTTTGGCACTAAGTTTAGCAAAGTTTTTATGTTCCTTTGCCATAGCCTTATAACCTTCTTCCATAAGAGCAGTCATGCGCCTTTGGGCAAATTCTTCTAAGCATTGAGTAACAACATTACTAATATTAGTATTAGTCTCAGTAGCAATTGCATGTACCAATTCTTTTAATTCTGGTCTAACAGTTGCCGATAGTTGAACCTTGCGTCCATTAGTTTGCATAATCATAATCATACATCTCCATATTATATCATTATCATATATTTTATGTAGTATTACTCTATTATAATTGTATCATATTGTCAAGGGGGTTAGCACATAATTTTCATAAATTTTTTTTAAAAATTTTTAATTGACCCAAAAACAACCCGCCACACCAGTAGAAACAACCCTAAAAATTATGCTAGAGTAAAACATGAATTAAATTTTATAATAATATTCCGACCGTTGGTGTAAGGAGGCGCATTGTCGGAAGGCAAGAAAGAATATAAGCTGAGGTGTCTGAAGTGCCTGGGAGGCAGGATAACCGTTTTCACCGGTGATGCCACCGCCCGGTGTTCTCACTGCGGTCAGAACTGGCGTATCAGCTGGGTAACGCCGGAAGTCGCCAAGATAAGAGGCAGAGTGCTTGAAGGGAGTCGGCATGACGGACCGTCTGGCCATAATTGACCTCACCGGCGAGCAGGTGGAAATCAAGGACATTCCCGAAGAGGTACAGAGAATGTACCTGGGCGGCGAGGGGCTCAATACCTACCTGCTTTATACCTATCTTCCGCCCGGGGTCGACCCGCTGAGTCCCGATAACGTACTGATATTCGGGGCAGGTCTTATCTCCGGCTGCGACGTCTCTTCATCGAGGTTCGAGGTAACGTCGAAGTCCGCCGAGGGCCAAGGAGGCTTCGGCACCAGCAACTCGGGAGGTTTCTGGTCCGCCGAGCTTAAGTACGCGGGCTTTCAGCACCTTCTCATCAGGGGAAAAGCCCCCCGTCCTACTTACCTGTGGATTCACGACGGCGAAATAGAGTTCCGTGACGCGTCTTTCCTGTGGGGGCACGATACCTACGAAAGCATCGAGCTGATACTGGATGATATCGGCGACCGGAATGCCCAGGTGGCGATGATAGGACAGGCCGGCGAGAACCTTGTCAAGTTCGCCAATATCATGCACGGCTTGAAGAGAGCCGCCGGCAGGACCGGCATGGGCTGCATCATGGGTTCCAAAATGCTCAAGGCGATAGCCGTAAGAGGCACCAAGGGACTCAGGGTAAACGACCCCGAGAAACTACTCGAGACTTTCGCCAGCCACCGCCGCCAGATAACGTCGACCAAGATATACCCCGTTATTTCCCGTTACGGCACCCTTACTATTTTCTTAATCCAGAACCAGAGCGGGATGATATCCGTCAAGAACAACCAGTATAACTACTTCGCGGAGGCGGAGGGCAGGCTCGACGACGAGATTTTCGAGGAGCAGTACAAGACCAAGTCGTTAGCCTGCTTCGGCTGTCCCCTGAGATGCAGCCACCGCTACAGGATAAACTCGGGGCCCTATGCCGGAGTCTGGGGCGAGGGGCCCGAGTTTTACATGATGGCGGGCTTCGGGCCCGCCGTGGGCAACGCCGACTGGGACCTGATTCTGGCAGCCAATACGTTGATTAACCGGTACGGCCTGGATGTGGGGTCCAGCAGCGGTTATACCGCCTGGCTGATGGAGCTGTGGCAGAGGGGGATTATCACTGAGAAAGACACCGGCGGTCTGAACCTGGACTGGGGAAACAAGGAAGCCATACTGACACTGATACACCAGATGGCTAAAAACGAAGGCTTTGGAGGCATGATAGGTCAGGAAGCATCCCGGGCGGCGGAGATAATCGGGAAAGACTCGGGGCGCTACCTCTATACCCAGCGCGGTATGATGCACGAAAGCCCCGAGAACACGCGGGCTTCCCGGGCAACCACGCTGGCGGCGGCAACGGCAAATCGGGGCAGCGACCATCTTAAAGGCCGGTGCGCCCTGGAGTTTTTCGCCATGCCTCCGGAAGTGCTGGCGAAGATATACGGGAAACCCGTTGCCTCGGACTTCAGGTCGTGGGACGGCAAGGCATGGATGGCGACCTGGACGCAGCATTTCACCACGGTAGCCGACTCCCTCGGGTACTGTAAGTTCGCCACCATCTGGCCCGGTTCCACGCATAATCTTAACTACCCGCAGTTCTGCGAGACGATTAAAGCCGTCAAGGGATGGGACGTCACTCCCGAGGAGCTCATGGAGACGGGCGAGAGAATCTGGAACCTGGAGCGGATGTTCATCCAGCGCGAGACGGGCGTCCTGAGAGAAGGCGACATACCGCCTTCGGTCTATTTCGAGCCCCAGCCCCTGGAGCCCTTGAAGGGAGAAAAGCTCGACCGCGACGAGTATGATAAGAGGCTCGATGAATACTACGGAATTCGCGGCTGGACCAGGGAAGGCACTCCCACCCCGGAGACCCTGAAGAGACTGAAGCTGGACAGGGAGCCGTCGCACCTGCTGTGAATAATAAGGAGGACTATCCGGTGGCACAGAAGACTTTTTTTATACGTTCCGAGTTCTGTTCCGGCTGCGGAATCTGCCAGTTAGCCTGCTCGCTGGTGAAGGAGAAAGAAGTCAATCCCGCCATGTCCAGGGTAGTCATTGAGAGACAGGTGCTCGACGGTCTGATGGTGCCGCACATCTGCGTTAACTGCAAGAAGCCCGCCTGCATCGATGCCTGCAAACGCAAGGCGATTACTAAAGACCCGGAAACCGGATGGGTGACGATAGATAGGGACAGATGCAATAACTGTGCTTTATGCGTCGGCGCCTGCCCTTACAACGCTATCGTCGTAGCGCCGGATAAACAGGTGCTGCTCTGCGATGTCTGCGGGGGCAGCCCGAAATGCGCCGAGATGTGCCCTACCGGCGCGCTCCAGTTCGCCGACCGTTCCGAGGGGATTGTGGGCAAGACCGATACCGCCGCGATAGATATCTGGAAGTGAATGGTCGGGGCGGACGGATTTGAACCGCCGACCTTCTGAACCCCATGTAGCCTGTGAAAAAGGCGGAGAACGCTTGCCTCCTTTCCTTTAGGGATTATTATAATTTGATAAGATTTTAAGTCAATAATTTATCATGCTTAGTTATCGTGCAAATAACAAGCCAAGCTTTTTTCTCCTGTTTCAACGATTTAATTAAACCACATAATTCATATGTAGTCTTGACTTACGTAATCTACGGTTATAGACTGTAGTGACTAATACGGCACGGGAGGACACCTCCTCATGAAATGCCCCCACTGCCAAACTGAGAATCCTGAGGGATCTAAATTTTGTAGGGAGTGTGCCCAGCCACTTTACTCAGAATTAATATGTCCGGAGTGCGGCTATAAAAATATCCCTGGGAGTAAATTCTGCAACCAGTGTGCCCATCCTTTAACAGAACAAGCGCCACCAAAGCCAAAACGCAAGAAGCCCTCCACCATTGAGCCTACCTCCTTTGCCGAAGGACGTTACCAGGTGAAGAAATTCCTCGGGGAAGGCGGCAAGAAGAA
>Ga0209427_10001261_pt1 | contig 28854 bp, 27 predicted proteins | sample DeeMarSWOR136_30_FD_187465 | JGI IMG/M metagenome (GOLD analysis project Ga0209427, IMG submission 187465) | Marine sediment microbial communities from White Oak River estuary, North Carolina - WOR-1-36_30 (SPAdes) (version 2) | ecosystem: Environmental > Aquatic > Marine > Intertidal zone >...
ATTCAGGAGATCCTGCAGGACCACTTCCAATCCTTTGAAGGAAACTATGACACACAATACACAGAAAGGTACGGTAAATACGGGATCATCCGCATCAAGGAGACAGTCGAGCGTTTCATTGAATGTGGAGACTACTCGAAAGGTATTGCCCGTATTAAGTGCATCAACCCTCATTGTGGCCGTGAATACTTGGGTCCTTTTGTCGCTTCACCCAAATGGGCCTGCAAGAGCTGGTATCTCTGCCCAAGTTGTAACCAGAAAAGACTCCTGCTTTTTTCAGAACACCTCTCAGAGAACGTGCTCCTGAAACTCCCTCACAGGCAGCTTGTATTCACCCTCCTGAAACTGCTGCGAGTGTATTTTAAATATGACCGAGAACCTCGGTTGTCTGCTGCGCAGACAACTCGAAAATATTTCGAGAATCATCTTTTCCATCATACACGATTATTATATTGAAACAGTACAAGTAAATGTAAAGACAGAAGTTGTCGTTTCCTATCAGTACCAGTCGTTTGGAGACCTGATGCGATGGAACTCTCATTCTTACAGTACCGTTTTGGAAGGGGGGATCATAGTACTTTGATGCGAGTGATGGCAGGTATCACCGAACCGGACAAATGCAGGCATTTGCTCGAGGAAGGGTTGTTTTACATATACACTGATCGTGTCGGATTTTTGCCTATCGTGACTTATGATTTTTACTATTAATTATTCGAGATTAAGAATAGGATACTGGAGTAAGGGTTTGTATGCTTCATAAATCTGTTTTACTCATAACAATTTGAAAAGGATGTAATATGGTACTCGAGTTTGATAACCGTGTGGCCCTCATCACAGGTGGCTCGAGAGGGATAGGCCGGGCAACAGCTCTTCGACTGGCGCAAGAAGGTGCCGATGTAGCGATCAGCTATGCATCCCGCGTCAAAGATGCAGAGGAAGTTGTCAATCAAATGAGAAGTTTGGGCCGCCGAAGTATGTGTGTACAGTGCGATGTTTCGAAACCGGATGATGTGCAGAAATTGGTGTGCAGGGTCAATGAAACTCTGGGTCCCATTGATTTGCTTGTCCATTCCGGTGCGATCAGCAAAACCTGTGACCATGCGCAGCTTACCTATGAAAAATGGCGCGAAACAATTGATATAGATCTCAACGGCACGTACCTCGTCGTATTTACCGTAAAGGATGAGATGATCAAGCGCCGTTTCGGGCGCATCGTCACCATTTCATCGGTTGCGGCGTTGCGGTCACGTAAGATGCTGATACACTATGCAACGGCGAAAGCAGGTGTGATTGCCTTTACCCGCTGTTGTGCGGAAGCGTTTGCTCAATATAACGTGCGCATAAACTGCGTTGCACCGGGCTTGATAGATACCGATATGGCGCGTGAGCTTACAGAAGAAGCACGGAGAGCTTTTATCAGTGCAACGCCTATAGAGCGTTTGGGAAAACCCGAAGAGATTGCAGCAATCATACGCTTCCTGCTTAGTGAAGAGTCGAGCTTTATGACGGGGGAGACCGTTGGCGCAAGCGGCGGACGAGTTACGCTCCCTTAGATATTTTTAAACACACACTGTGGTACATTAAATAATAACTTTTATATTAATTACAGTATCTAATTCTAATCTTTCACTTCAGGGTAGTACGATGGAAGACCATATTGTATGGATTGATTTTGATATTATTGAACAGTTCGTCATCGATGTATTCAAGGGATGTGGAGTTCCTGACGCTAATGCGAAGGTCTGTGCCGATGTCCTGTTAACAGCGGACAAGAGGGGGATACATTCACACGGTATCAATCGGCTCAAAACAGTGTATTACGACAGGATTAAGATAGGGATAATGCATCCGGTGACTCCATTTGAAATTATACGTGAAGGTCCGACGTCCTGCGTTGTTGAAGGCCACGATGGGATGGGGCATGTGATTTCAAAAAGGTCAATGGATATCGCAATCAATAAAGCGAAAGACTACGGCATGGGAATGGTCGTGGTAAAAAATTCATCCCATTACGGTATTGCAGGTTATTACGTTCTTATGGCGGTGAAAGCCGATATGATTGGGATATCAGGAACCAATGCACGACCGGCTGTTGCTCCGACATTCGGTGTTGAAACCATGCTCGGGACAAATCCGATGACCTTTGGAATGCCCACTGATGAACCTTTTCCCTTCCTCATCGACTGTGCAACCGCTACGACTGCAGAAGGGAAGATCGAGGTGTATATGAAAAAGGGAATGGAGGTACCCTCGAGCTGGGTAATAGGTGAAGATGGGAGGCCGAGAACTGATGCTTCTCAGATCTTGAAAGATCTGAGGAAGGGGAGATGTGCAATTACTCCACTAGGTGGAATTGGAGAAGAGACTGCCGGGTATAAAGGGTACGGATATTCAACAGTCGTTGAAATTCTCTGCTCTGCTCTTTCGGGAGGAAAGTTTCTCAAAATGCTTGATGGTGTCAAAGATGGAAAGCCTTCTCCCTATCATCTGGGTCACTTCTTTATCGCGATAAACATATCAGCGTTTATAGACCCCGGAACCTTTAAAAAAGTCACAGGAGACATCCTGCGGTCGCTGAGAGCTTCTAAGAAAATGCCGGGTCAGGAAAGAATTTATACTGCGGGAGAAAAAGAATACCTTTACTGGGAAAGTATAAAAGATAAGGGGATACCTCTTGACGAGAAACTGCAAAAAGAAATCGTCACCATGAGGGATGAACTTGGGTTGTATCAATACGATTTCCCTTTCTGAATCTCACGTAACGAGATGCGGTGTTGCGTCTCATCATCTATAAATATTGTGATGCCGTGGTTCGTTTTCGATTTTTCTACGACGCGATGTAAGCTCCTTCATCGAAGATCTCCAATCTCAGAGTGGAAAGGTTTTGCGACTGGGAGTCGAAGCTTCCTATGTAAACAGAAGATGGAAGTCCGTTCCCTGGTATCATCAAAGCTTCCCGATGGTATACAGAAAAGATTACGCTGCACAGGTGGGATATAGTGTTGAAAAGATGAACAGACTCACCGTCGAAGAGTTTCTCGATATGGCAAAGAAGCTGGATTGGAGTGCAAATCCCGCATTAAGCGCGTATGAACCCGCATCCGAAAACCTTTTTCCGATAGGTTGGCCCGGTCCAGATGCGTTCCCCACAAAGGCATCGGTAAGAGCGCAGCTTCTTTACATTTTACCGATCATGTTTTCCAAGGTCGTTGTTGGGGAATCGACTCCTGACCAGGCAATCGCCTGGGCGGAAAATGAGCTCAGACGTCTTGTAGAAGAGGAAGTCGCATATATAATGATTGCCCCCGCGGTCTTCATAATATTTTTCCTCATCGGCTACCCCTTTGTATACAGTATTTTTCTGAGTCTCACGAATACCTCGGTTGGAAGAACCGGATCCTTCGTCGGATTATTGAACTTTGCCAGGTTGTTGAAAAACACGATTTTTCAGAGGGTTTTAATCAATTCAGGCATTTTCACCGTTGGATCTGTCACCGCAAAGTTCGTCATCGGACTTGCGGTCGCGCTTTTGATAGAGAAGGTCACGAAAGGGAGTAAGTTCATCAGGGGCACAGTTTTACTCCCGTGGGTGGTTCCCACCTCTCTCAGCGCGCTTGCGTGGTGGTGGATGTTCAATCCCAACTTCAGTGTGCTGAACTGGATCATCACGTGCGTGATCAAATTGAGCAGCGGAGTCCCCTGGCTTTCGGACGCGAAGATGGCCATGTTTTCTGTGATCCTCGTGCATGTCTGGAGCGGGGTTCCTTTTTTTGCAATATCGCTGCTTGCGGGACTTGTATCTATAAACCGGGAATATTATGAAGTGGCCGACACCGAAGGTGCGAGGGAATGGCAGAAATTTCTCTATATTACGCTGCCCCTGCTCAAACCTGTCATCGCAATTGTACTGCTTTTTTCGACCCTTATGACCATATCTGAATTCAACATCATTTACATCATAACTGGGGGCGGTCCGCGCTACAGCACCCATCTATTGGCAACCCTCGCTTATCAGGAGGGTATAGCAACGGGAAACCTCAGCAGAGGGGCTGCGATCTCTCTGTTTTTATTTCCCATATTGTTCGTCGCATCATATTTACAGATCAAAACAGTCCGTGAGAATGTGAGGAGATTTTGAAGAAGAAATCCAAATATATTAGGATCATAATCCTCTTTATCGTTTTTGTGTGGACTCTTTTTCCCTTTTACTGGATGTTTATCACTTCAGTGAAACCGAACACCGAGCTGTACAGTCTCGAGGCGAATCCCTTTCTTATAAAAAATTTCACCTTCGAGCATTTCAAATATCTTTTCAAAGACACTCACTTTACAATCTGGTACAGGAATTCCATATTCATATCCATTTCAGCAACCGTAATTACTCTGATAGTGAGTTTTCTTGCAGGCTATAGCCTTTCCCGTCTCAGGTTTAGAGGTTCTTCATTCTGGGGAATGCTCGTGTTTACCGCGTATCTCATTCCTCCCACCCTTCTCTTTATCCCACTTGCACGTGTCCTATACTCTCTGAGAATCGGAGACACTCCACTGGCGTTAATTTTAACCTATCCGACGTTTATCGTTCCTTTCAGTACATGGATGCTGATGAGCTATTTCAGTACGATACCCTTTGAATTGGAAGAGTGCGCATTAATCGACGGCGCTTCGAGGTTTAAAATATTGATGCGAATAATACTGCCGGTTAGCATTCCGGGAGTGGTCACCGTGACCCTGTTTTCTTTCACGTTATCGTGGGGTGAGATGATCTATGCCCTCATTTTTATTTCCTCCACTATTAAAAAGACATTACCGGTCGGTATAAGAACAGAGCTGGTGCGGGGTGATGTCTTTTACTGGGGGCCCCTCATGGCCGCGGCACTCTTTGCATCAGTGCCTTTGATTATTGTCTACAGTTTTTTAACCAGTTTCTATGTGAGTGGCTTGACGAGGGGTGCGGTAAAAGGATAATTTATTAACTGATTTTTCTTAGAGAGGCGTATAAATCCAATAAGCAAACAATATTCACAATATTTATATCAAAGGAGAAGAGAAAGATGCCTATGAAGCCAAAAGAACTCAAGGATAAGACGAAAGGTATTATCCATCTGGTGATGACCCATTTTGATAAGGATGGGGAACTGGACCTCAAGGCGCTCAGGAAATCACTTAATCATGTTGTCAATGCATTAAGGGGAGAAAGTGCGGTATTCCTGGTTACCGGAAGCACAGCTGAGTTTTATGCGATGACGGACGAAGAGAATGACCATGTGATCAGGACAGTTGTTGAGGAAGTGAACGGCGCGTTCCCCATAATTGCAGGTACGGCGAGAGCAGGTACCAGATGGACTATACAAGCGAGTCAGCGTGCACAGAAGCTTGGAGCGGACGGCGTAATGGTGGTAAATCCCTATTATCATCTGGTAACAAAAGAGGGCTTGTACAGACATTTCAAAGCGGTGGCTGAAAATATCGATGTCGGAATCATGATTTATAACAACCCAGTGACGAGCAAGCTGTGGATTACCCCAGATCTCATGGCGAGGCTCTCAAAGATAAAAAACATCGTGCTCGATAAAGAGAATACATCGAGCGCCGGTGCGTATTTCTTTATGCAGAGGGCTGTGGATCCCGACGATATGAAAATCATCTGCGGTCTCGGTCAGATCATGTTCACATTCGAGGCCGTGTACGGTGCAGAGGCATACGTGACAGAGCTTGCCAATTTCGCACCGAAAATCGCAATCGGTTTAGCAAAGGCGGCAAGAGAAAGGAATTTCGATAAGCTGGCAGAGCTGGGAGAAAAAGTCGCCCCTTATCACGCGTTTATGGCACAATGTGCCGAACGGCGCGGAGGTGTTCCCACTGTTCTTTCTTCAGCCGTGAGCATAAACGAGCTCCCGATCTATCAGAGTGCGATCAAGCAGGCGATGAGCATGATCGGTCTTCCGGGAGGGTTGGCGCGGGAACCGATGGAGAATATAACTGAAAAAGAAAAAGTGGAATTGAAAGAGATACTGAAGAAGATGGGAGTCCTGTAACCGACGATTTGATAGTATATCTTCTTTGCGATCTGCATTCCCGTCTATTTAAGAGAGGTTGATCAGGCTGGAATACAATCAATGAACGGAAAATTGGACCCGCAGACTGCTTTTCTCAAAACGGCTCCCCTACAGTACGTCAACTGCACGAGTATACTTGAGAAAAGCGGCGACTATATTCGCGTATGGGGTAAGAAGGCGCTTATATGCGGAGGTAAGAGGGCCCTGGAAGCTTCGAGAAAACAGCTCACCCATTCTCTGAAAAGTGCAGGTATTTCCTGGGAAGAGCACATATTCACAGGCGAATGCTGTGACGAAAATATAGAGTGTGTTGTTGAGAAACTCAAACAGTGTAAGGCAGATGTTCTTATCGGTGCGGGGGGTGGGAAATGCCTGGATACCGCGAAGGCAGCTGCGGGTGCCTGTACTATACCTGTTGTCTGCATACCCACCATCGCCGCAACCTGTTCGGCAACAACAGCTCAGTCTGTGGTATACAGTAAAACTGGGATATTCGAAAGGGTAATTTTTCTCTCATCCAATCCTCAACTGGCGCTCGTCGATCCTGACATTATCGCCGGTGCTCCCGTGCAGTATTTGCAAGCGGGTATCCTGGATTCGCTTGCGAAATGGTTTGAGGGAAGGACTGTTTTCAAAGGAATAAAGACCCCTGATATTTATACCTCTTCAGCCATGTGCCTGTCGAAACTGCTCTATGATGAGATGAAGAAGAAAGCAGTTCAGGCGATTGAATCAGTGAAAGAAAATAGGGTGAGTGATCCGCTGATTCATGTAATAGATTTGGTTGTTTATCTCACAGGAGTGATACAGGGAATGGGGCACGAAACACTCCGCGGGGGTGTTGCACATGCAGTCCACAACGGATTGACCCTGATCGAGGAGAGCCATGCGCTCCTTCACGGTATCAAAGTGGGATACGGGATCATGGTGCAGTTGGTTTTAGAAAAAGTTTCGCAAAAAGAACTGAGAGAAGTTTTGCATTTTTTCAGGAAGCTTGATTTTGAGCCGTCCTTAAAAGGGCTGAATCTCGTCATTAATAGGGATGATGCCCTGAAGATTGCAGAGAAAGCCGCAGGTGATCCCTATGTCGGGAAGATGCCATATCCCGTTGAACCAGAGATGATCCTATGGGCAATAGAAAAACTTGAAAATGTTATTGATAAATTATGATATCGGTTCTTTTTTAAAAAAGGACCTATATCCCTCGAGAGCAAGAATTATACGGAAGATGAAGATATCTGGTGAAATATTTTTACCGAAGGTACTTCAGGATATTGAAATGTCAGACATGGGGTATGTGATAGAAGAAAGGAGCGAGAGCATGCTCCCTATAAAAACTTATTTCAGTGCTCCCAGGGTGAGTCCCTTTACCAGATGTTTTTGCACCAGCATTGTAAATATCACAACCGGTATCAAGGCGAGTATCCCGCCTGCAGTCATGTAACCCCAGTTGATGCCTGTCTCTTTCATGTATAAAATTATTCCTACAGGCAGTGTTGTGGCTCTGGTCCCTGTGAGAATCAAGGCAAATAAGAACTCATTCCAGGAAAAGATAAATACAAGTATCGCAGTTGCTGCTAATCCCGGGGCAACAAGAGGAAGCGCGATTTTAAGGAACACGTCGAACTCTGAACACCCATCAATCAACGCGCTCTCTTCAATTTCTCGTGGAACATCCTCGAAAAAGCCTTTCATCATCCACACGATGAATGGAAGGTTAAAGGTGAGGTAAATCATAACCAGGCACCAGGGTGTATCAAGTATACGCAGTTTTTTCATGATGATATAGATAGGAATAATTGCAGCAACTGGCGGCATCATTCTTATGGAGAGTATCCAGAAGGAAAGATTTTCCGATCCCCTGAACTTGTAACGTGCCAGTCCATAGGCTGCCAGGGACCCGAGCGCAAGCGAAACGAATGTATTCGTGGAAGCAACGATAAGGCTGTTGACGATGTAGCGTAAAAAAGAAGAAGTTTTGAAGATCTGCACGTAATTTTTCACCGTTGGAATGAATATCCACTTTGGAGGAAAAGAGAGTGCATCAAGTTCAGTTTTGATCGAGGTCAGGAATAGAAAAATTGGAGGGAAAAGAATGATCGAGAACACAATGACGGTCACAACCACAAAAATGATTTTTTTGATTTTTCCGGTAGTAAAACCCATCTATCATCCTCCTGCTGCATAAATGCCCCTGGAGCGGATCGTCTTGATGAGGATCATGGCAATGACGGTCACTATCACCACCAGTAACCAGGAGAGGGCAGAGGCGTAACCCATGTGGAAAAATTTGAAACCATATTTATATGTGTAGTAGTTCAATATTTCTGTGCTCATACCGGGGCCACCTTCTGTGAGCACAAAAATGAGGTCGAAAGTTTTAAAGGAATCCATCAATCGTATAAGAATTGCCACAATCATGACCGGACTCAGGAGGGGAAGAGTAATGTAGCGTAACACCTGTGCCTGCGAGGCGCCGTCAACGAGAGCCGCCTCAAAAGGTTCCTGTGGAAGAGCCTGCAGTCCGGCAAGCAGAATAAGTGCCATAAAGGGTGTCCATTCCCATATATCAGCCATCATGACTGAGGGTAATGCCGTCAATGGTGAGCCTGTCCAGTTAAGAGGTGGGAGGTGAAGCAGTTTTAAAAAATAATTGAGCATGCCCATATCCGGGTTGTACATGAGTCGCCAGATGATCCCGACGACGATTGGGGTCATGATGGACGGAAAGACCAGCGATGTACGAAGGAACCCGATGATTTTTCGAGTAATACGGTACAGTATAAGTGCAACCATGAGCCCGAGAGCAAACTGTAATGGGACAGTGCCGAGTAGATAAAGAAAGGTCACTTTTAGTGCTGTGCGGAAGTAGGGATCAAGGAACAGGATTGTTGCGTAATTCTCCAATCCCGACCAGGTCCATCCACCGGCCCTGATGATGTTCCACTCGTGTAAACTGAGAGTTAAAGAAAAAATGAGCGGAAATATGACTATTCCCAGTAACACAACCACTGCAGGGGCAATGAAGAAAACCCATGCATATTTGCGTTTAAATGATTGAAAAGATTTCCGCCTTCCCAATATCCAGCTCCTTTTTTAAGAGGGCCGGGCATGCTACCCGGTCCCCTCATTTTTGCTCTTCCCACTACTTCAGAAAACCCCACCGCTTCAGAATGAACTCAAACTTGCGGTTTGCCTCTTTCAATGCCCTGGAGGCGCTCTTCGAACCGGTCATTGCTTCGGATAGCGCGACCTCTAAAGCATCTGCGAGTTCCGAATAAGGAGCAATTCTCGGACGGCCTTTTGCTATGGGGAGTGATTTGAGCATCCCATCATACTCGATGTATTTTTTCTGCATCGCGGGGTCTTCGAGACCGGAGAAACGTGAGCCTGGCTGGCTGTGGGCCAGTCTTGGATCAAGCTCCGGGGAGGAGGCCCAGACGATGAACTCCCAGGCAGCTTCTTTGTTCCTTGAATCCTTTGGGATCTGCAGACTCCACCCGCCGAAGGTTGGAGTTCTCTTGATGCTCCCGTCGGGCTGTTTCTTTCCGGGAACAAGGGTAAACTCAAACTTTCCTATGATCTTTGATTTTTCTGGATTGTAGAAAGTAGGGGCAGCGTTCTGCCACTGGATTGTCATAGCAGCTCTCCCCTGCGCGAAGGCGTTGGCATTTTCGTCCCAGTCGTAGGTCAGCACTCCCGAAGGAGCGTAAGGAACGAGGGACTTGAAGTACTCGAGAGCTTCCACAGCCTCTCTGCTGTCGACGGTCGGGCGGTAATTTGCGTCGAACCATTCTCCCCCAAAGGACCAGATCATGTTGTCATAGGTGCACTGAAGCTGTACACCTCTTCTCCCCATGAAGGTGATGCCGTATACACCCGGTTCCTTCAAGTTGAGGAACTTGGCGGCGTCCCTCAACTCCTCCCAGGTCTGCGGGACTTTAACATTGTATTTGCGAAAGATGTCGGTTCGATAGTGAAGCCCGAACACAGCCTGAATACAGGGGAGGCCGAAGATTCTGTCCTGCCACATTCCCTGCTCCGACACGACGGCGGGAATGAAATCATCCAGAGCAAGGGTATTGTGGTCAGTTCTCAGAATAAACTCTTCGACCGGAGTTGTCCATCCCTCACCTGCATACTGGCCAACCCACACGCAGTCAACATGAACGACATCGTATGCTCCGGTGCCCTGCGTAAGAGTTACCATCTGCTTTTCCTGTAGCGTCGGGTAGGCAAGAATATGGAAGTTTACCTTTATTCCTGTGCGCGCCTCGAACTCAGGAGCCAGCTTTGCAATTGCATCGGCTCTGGGTTCTGCTACCATCGCGACGTTGATTGTCGTTCCTGCCCAGGGCTTCTGCGTGAAGGTGCCAAACTTGAAGCCCGCAGGAACTTTGATGGTGTCCCGCACATCAGCCGCAAACAGGGGAAAAACCATCCCAATCACCAGCACCATTGCTGCTATTGTGAACAGCAACACATTCATACTTTTTTTGATTCTCATAGCTTGTTTCCTCCCTTGGTAATTATGTCTCTTGATCAAAAGAGACATTTCATTGTAACATAGGATAGATCCTATGTCATGGATTACTTCGGATATTTCTTACCCATCACCTCCTTCCGCATTAAAAAATAGGCGGCCCATTCGAGATATATGTCTCTGCGGTTACTGAGCCGTCAGTCCTCCATCTAAAACGAAGACACTGCCGGTCATGAAACCAGAGTCGTCCGAAGCCATATAGAGAGCTGCCTTTGCGACATCATCGGGAGTGCACACACGCTGCAAAGGCTGCCAGGTGCGTTTTGCCTCGGTCGGGTTCATGTCCGGTTTATTATGACCGACCACAGAGTCTCCCTGCGCGGTGTCGGTCATGCCCGGGCACAAACAGTTGACCCGGATATTGTACGGCGCAAAGTCCAGTGCCATGCTGCGTGAAAGATTTACGATTCCTCCCTTTGACGCCGCGTAGGCAGAGGCATCCGGAGCACCGACCAACCCTGCGACGGAGGCTACATTTATCACCACTCCCTTTTTATTCTTGATCATTGCAGGGAGTATCTGTTTTGAGACGAGGAATATACTTTTCAAATTGGTATCGAGAACTCTGTCCCAGGTTTTTTCGTCGAGGTCCATCACCCGGCCAGGTCTCCAGATACCGGCATTGTTCACAAGAATGTCCACTCCTTTGAAATCCTCAATAATTTGCGCGGTGGCCTTTTTTACCTGAGTGCCGTTTGCTACATCCGCGTGGTAAAACCTGCAGATACCCCCCCTTTCATGTATATCACGGAAGGTTTCCACACCTTTTTTTTTATCTATGTCTATCAAGGCAATTTGGGCCCCCTCTTTCGAAAACTGCCGTGCAATCGCAGCGCCGATGCCTATTGCACTTCCGGTTACAATGGCTACCATATCCTTTAATTTCATAGAAAGCACCCCTTTTTAAAGGTTGAACATGGCAGTAGTCTCCTTGCAACGTTGCGCAATGGAATCGATTACTGCACTATTTTTTACTCCGATACCCAAATCGCGTGGATATGGTGTATGCCGCTTCTCGTGTTCTTTGTATGAGCTCTGTCTGATTTTCGAGAGTTGTCATTCTGGAAGCAGGTCCGGATACGCTGATCGCAGAGAGCACCCTCCCGGACATTCCAAAAATAGGGACTGCAACGCAGCGTACTTCAGCCTCGTGCTCGCCAAGGTCCAGAGCATACCCTTGAGCCCGAACTTTTTCCAGGTGCTCTAACAGTGCATCTACACTTTGAATAGTTGCATCGCTATAACGATAAAGGCCGGTTTTTATATAATAGTTGCGTACAAGATCCTGATCAGTGTAGGCAAGCAGTACTTTACCGAGACCCGTGCAGTACGCAGGTGCACGTCCCCCAACCTGGGAGTGCATTATACCGATGGCGTGAAGGCCGTGCAGTTTTTCTACATAGACAACCTCCATTTTATCCAGCACAGCGAGATGAACCGTCTCCTTCGTTTCATCACGAAGTCTTTCCAGTTCGGAAAGCGCAATACGTCGAATGTCGGAGCTTTCCATATAGGCCCCTGCCAACTCCAGACATGCGATACCCACCCTGTACGCACCTGTTAGGTCGTCGCGCTCCACATAATTGCTGCAGGCTAATGTTGCCAGGATACGAAAAGTCGTACTACTGTTGATACCGACTTTATCACTTAACTCTCTTAAGGTACGGGGTTTTCCGTCGGACATTACCGATAAAAGGCGAAGGGCTCTTTCCACCGCACGAATGTTATATCTGTCTTCTTTTTGTACTGAATCTTTCAACATTCCTTATCACGCATATGAATTGCTAGGTTAAATGATGCTTACTTTTGTATTTCGGATAGTTACTATGCTATCCTCTTCATGTATTGATTTTCCTTTGTAGTTGGTATGACAAGGAAAGCCGCATGAATATGCAGATAATAGTGTTTTTCATGTAATAAAAATTCATTTTACTCTCTAAAATTTTCTATCACTCTATTGCATTATTGTCAACAATTTTTTACAATGGAACAAATTATTTTTGTTTTGGTATTATCGACTTTCTACAAACGTATTCTTTTTATAGAAGGAAAGAGAAAATGAAGGTGAATCTGTAGTGCGGGTGTATTCTTCTATTTGTCGTTTTTACGGGATTCATTCTCGTGAGTGAGAAGCCGTCTGAACAGGTGGGGGCTCAGGGCGATGATGGGGATGAAGATAAAGACGAAAAGTACGTGAAAGCGGACCCAGAGCCACCAGGTGAGAAGACCCCCTGCAGCAAGGGAGAGGATGATGATAAGCAGATTCTTTCTCAGAGACGGTGATCGTGGTTTCTCGTTCCGTTCATTCATATTTACTCCCTGTCTGCCAGTGTACAACCGCCTCTGCCTGCAACGTGGAAAGCGTCTGGCTGACATCATTACTTATTCTATGAGCGCGTTCAATGCATCCTCGATGGATACTGAATGCCCCTGATCCCTCATGTAGAGTGCTATCCCGGTCATAAGGTTTATAAGGTTTGCTGGATCGCATTGCCGCCTGCTCATGTGCCCTACACGAAAAACATGATCCTGCATCTGCCCGAAAGATCCGGTGATCTGAATATGAAAGTGTTTTTTTAGATAATTTATTAGGAGGGAAGGATTAAGCTTTCCTTCAGTCGTAATGGCGGTAAGACCATGCGCGTTCTCTCCATCAGCTGCAAATGGTTTCAGCCCGAGCAATCGAATGGAAGAACGAAACTTATGTGAAACTTCACGGTAGAAACGCTGGCGGGTGTGGATACCCTCTTTTTCTAGGATTTCCAAACTCAGTGCAAGTGCCATAACGGTATTCGTCGGCAGTGTCACTGGAAAGGGATGCCAATCGTGCCACTTTTTATTAAACTCCCACCACACTCCCAGATCAGCATACCACGTGTGCCCGCTCATACGATCAAGAAGAGGGAGTAACGCATCGCTCACAGTGACGATCCCCAGCCCTGCAGGACATTCAAATCCCTTCTGTGATGCAGTCACCGCAACGTGTATACCCCAGTTATCCATCTCCAGTGGTTCAATGGCAGCGCTGGAAACTGCATCGAGCAGGAAGAGTGTTCCGGTATCTTTTAGAGCTCGTCCGACTTCTTGAACAGGATTTATGACTCCTGTGCTTGTTTCCACATGGGTCATGAATACTGTTTCGAACCTCGATTTTTTTATTAATTTTGTTGTTTTATCCGGGTCAGCAGCGGACCCGAGCGAAAATTGTATCATCTCAACATCCCGGGTATACCGGGAAACGATATCGTAGAGCCTCTGCCCGAACATTCCGTTATTGATCACCAGGCATTTCTTTTCGCTGCAGAAGGCTGATGCTGCTGCATCAAGACCGACAGACCCTGACCCCGGAATGAGGAAGGTTTTTCCACGACAACCAAGTGTTTTAGACATTTTTTCAGAGGTATCGAGGTAGCGCTTCGCCCAATCCGGCCCGTAATGCGCCACCGGATGTTCCCTGTACGTGCTGAGGATATCATCTGGAACCTCAACAGGCCCCGGAATCATCAGGGTATATCTCATCGTTTTTCTCCCTCGAGCTCTTTTTCAATGATAAAAGAATCGAACATTGCAATAATATTCTCAGGAGGAACATCTGGTTGAATGTTGTGTACCGGGTTGAGCACATAGCCCCCACCCTTGCCCAGTATCTTAAAGATCCTCTTCGCTTCATCCTTCACGTCTTTCGGTTTTCCATATGGGAGGAGCTTCTGTGTATCAATACCCCCCCAGAAACAGAGCGAACTTCCGTATTTCTTTTTCAGGATCTCAGGGTCCATTCCTTTTGCAGATACCTGAACAGGGTTGATGATATCTACTCCTATATCTATGAGATCGGGAAGGAGGTTCTGTACTGCACCGCAGCTGTGTAGATGTAGGGCTGCTTTTGTACCCTTTTTGATAAGACTAAAATATCGTGCGAGGTAAGGCTTTACCATTTTTCTGAACAGATCCGGTGATGTAAGGGGGCCGGACTGACCAGCAAAATCATCCCCTATACTGATCACATCGAGATATCCACCGACCTGTTTAAGCCACCGCTCCATCTTGATAGACTGTATCTCAAAAACCTTTTTCAGGAGTGCGTGAGCCATTTTCACATCTATTAATAAATCGACGAGAAACTTCTCCATTCCTCTCAAAAGAGTGCATGCCTGAAAGATGCTTGTGTCTCCCATATGCCCGACGATTGCACAGTCTGTTTTTTCTCGCAGTGCATGGGCCTTTTTTCGTAATCCGCGGGTTCTTCCGGGATCAAAAGGATCCGGCCACCGATAGCGTTCTATCTCCTTTATAGAGGTGAAAATGGAGAGGGGAGATTCAACAACATCATAGTACAGTATATTTCCATCCTTTATGGCTGCCTCATACCGAATACCCCACTCGTCTCTATATCCATGGGGCGGGAGGAGCTCCATACGGTCGTCATCGGCCGGATATGCGTGCAGCCCGCGGGTATCGATGTGCAGTCTCTTCAGTATCGCTTCATCGATTTCAACAACCTGCATGTCTTTCGACAAGTAGCTCAATTCGACATCTTTTTTATAATCAAGATAGGTCAGGAGATTTTGATATGCGATTTTTGTGATTGATGTATTGCAGGTGCTCCCAAGGTCTTGGGGTGGTCGGTCTGTTTTTTTGTGGTTCACCGCCATGAGGACCCTGTCTCGAGAACTTATCATCGTCTGTGCATCCCTTTAAATAAGTATCCCTGCTTCATACCCTTCACGGATTGCCCAGTGAATGTCCCTCACGCTTGCACAGTCGCCTACCTGGTATATTGCAAGTGCGTATTTACCTTCCGCCTGCTCTCTCAAATCTTTTATTAATTTTTCAGACGGTTTATATCCAGTAGAAAGTATTATGCTGTCCACTGAAATACCGTATTCAATTCCGTTTCTGCGCAATCGTATCAGCTTCCCCTCCTGTTCCAGAGAGAGATCTGTTGCCTTATCGAAAATATTTACCCCATTCTCTTCAAGCTTCTCGAGGAGCGTGAGGCGATTTGTCGGATGCTCCTCCTCGAGCCACTGTTCAAAACTGAGAATATCGATGAGGAACACCTTTCTCCCGATAATTGAGAGGTACCATGCAAGCTCACACCCCACTGTGCCGGCTCCAATAACAGCGATTTTTCCTTTTCCCTCTTTTCGCAATTCCTGTGCGGTGTAAAAATCCCTCGCATAAACCACCGTTTCTCCTTCTATACCCGGTATATTCGGGATATACTCCTCCGACCCTTCAGCAACAACCACTGCGTCCGGGGTTTCTGCAAGTATTTCCCGCGCGTCAACCTCCTTCCCTGCTCTATATTTCACATTGCTTTTACCGAGTCTCCGTTCATAGTAGTCGAGCAGCCTTTTAAGATCACTCTTGAATGGAGGAATGCATCCCAATCGTACGTTGCCCCCTATTTCAGCAGCTCTTTCAAAGAGCACGACGTCATGTCCCCTTTCACTCGCAACGAGTGCAGCCTCCAGCCCAGCAGGACCGGCTCCGACAACGACGACTTTCTTTTTTATCGAAGATGGGTTCAGAACGGCTCGCAATAGACCGGGATTGACGGTGCATTCAACCTCTCCTGCACGGTCAATGATCATCTTCTTGTGACACATGTTGCATCGTATACAGGGTCTGATCTGCTCCTCATGTCCCCTGGAAACCTTCGATGCCCACTCTGGATCTGCAAACATCGCTCTCCCCACGGCAACGAGGTCCGCCTTTTTCTCGGCGATTATTTTTTCTGCAAATGCCGGAGAGACTATTCCAGCAACCGTAATCACAGGCACAGAAACTTTTTTCTTTATGCGCGCTGCAAACTCCACGAGGGGCCCTTCCGGAACGAAGAGGGGCGGTACATCCGGATATGGGGTACCGCCAAGCATATAGGTGGAAGACGAGACGTGGAGGTAATCAACGCCTGCCTTTTCGAACCATTCTGCAATGTCCACGGCCATTGCCCCCCGTATTCCATCCTGTAATGCCTCAAAAGCGCTGAATTTGATGCCAACCGGGTAATCTGACCCGCAGGAGGCTTTTATGCCTTTGACGATCTCCGTTGGAAAACGCATTCTCCCTTCAAAGTCTCCACCGTACTCATCCTCTCGCATGTTTGAATGGGGGGACATAAACTCTCCTATCAGGTAAGAATGTCCGCCGTGCACTTCAACACCATCGAAACCTATATGCTTCGCCCTCTTTGCTGCATCTATCCATTTCCCGATAAGCCACTGTATTTCATCACGGGAAAGCTCTTCCGGAATTCCAGGGTACAGGGGAGACCTGATCGCAGAGGGAGCGATACACTTCCCTTTCGGTGCTCGCCCACCCAGCATTGCGAGTTGCATGAATATTCGTGCCCCATGCTTCTTCACTTCGCCAACGAGCCTCTCGAACCCGGGAATGTATTTATCGGAATCGATCCTGGAGGCGGGAGCCCAGAACCTGTCATTTGCGACTGATGAGAACTCGCTGATTATGAGACCGACGCCGTTATCGTGCACAAGGCTCGTCAGAAAATCTATGTATCTCTGTTGTACCCTGCGGTCGTCTGAATGGATCTGCACATCAATGGGAGGAAATACTATCCTGTTCCTGAGTATTAGATTACCGATTTTAATCGGTGTGAGTATACTCTCAAAACCCATTTTTCTCCTCCCTCATGCTGTGCTCATCCCGCAGATTGTATTTATTATCGAAAGATAATATCTCACCGAATCCGTAAGTTGTGAGACACTTACCCACTCATCGTTCGTATGTGCCTGCTGAATACTCCCGGGGCCCAAGAGCACTACAGAAATACCGGAATTGAAAAAAGTTGCTGCATCTGTCCATCCCTGCATGCCTGCTATTGAAACTTTTATCCCCATCGCCTTGAGCGCCTTTATTATAAGTTGTACGATTTCGTGCTTTTCATCCGTCACAAATGGTCCATAATAGTGAGTTTCAGGATACATGAGCTGTACTTCTGCACTCAGGTTTGGATCCTTTTTACAAACCTCATTCACAAGCTCCTTGATCTCCGATATTACCTGCCCGAGCGTTTCTCCTCTCACCCATCTTCTGTCTATTTGTAGTGAACATCGATCAGCCACCATATTGATCTTTGTTCCACCTTCGATGATTCCAAAGTTCAGAGATGCATGCCCTGCACGTTCCTGTGTCCGCTTTTCCAGTTGGGGAAGGAGGCGGGAGTTTAAAAGCTGAATAAAGTCAGAAACCGCAACGATTGCGTTTGCACCGTTTTCAGGAGTGCTTGCATGACAGGGCTTCCCCTGTACGGTCACCATTATGTTGCAGACACCCTTATGAGATGTTACGATTTTGAGATCAGTCGGCTCACCAACAATCGCAAAATCAGGGCGAAATCCATGCTCAGTGAGATGACGTGTACCCGTGCCGCCGGTCTCTTCACCAACAACAGCGGTAAGATAAAGGTCGCCACCGAGTGATATGCCATGTTCTTTAATAAGGCGAAGAGTATAGATCATGGCACCCAACGCACCTTTCATATCACAGCTTCCCCTTCCATAGAGGCGGCCGTCTTTCAGGGTCGCAGTATAGGGAGTATCCATATTCTCCCCCGGTGGTACTGTATCGAGATGACCGTTGAGTGCAAAAGACCGCCCGTTGTCATCACCCCGTATTTTTGCGATAACATTGAATCGACCGTTCTTCACTTTCTGTTCTTCAACTTCCACGCCGATATTTGTGAGGGTATCGGACACGAAGGTTGAAATTTCTCTCTCTTGATTGGGTACCTGAAAATGACTTGGTATGCTGATAAGCTCAGCACAGAGCTCTACAAGCTCATTTTCTTCGATACACGTATAGATTGAATTTAAATCCGTCACAGGATCTCTCTCCGACTATTTTCTGGGATCTATTTCAGGGCGCCCAGAGTGAGCCCTCTCACAATGTAGCGCTGAACAATAAAAACGAATATGAATGCAGGGATCATTGCACCGATCGAAACAGCGCACATCAGTGGCCAGTCGAATGTCATTGTACCGGCGAGGGCTGCAACCAGTACCGGAACAGTGACTCCTTGGTTTGAGGTAAGCACAAATGCAAAAAGGAACTCATTCCATGAAAACATAAATGTTAGAATTGCGACCGATATGATCATTGGAACACTCGTAGGGAGCACGACCCATATAAGCGTCTGCAGGCGATTCGCACCGTCTATGAGTGCGGATTCCTCTATCTCGAGAGGAAGCTCTTCGAAGTACCCTTTCAGGAGCCAGATCGCAAATGGTAGGTTGATCAGAAGGTGCGCCACATTGACGGCGTACGTGGTATCCAGGAGCTTGAGGTAGCGGATCACTATATACATGGGGACGATCACGCCGAAAGCAGGAGCCATTCGTACCGTGAGAAACCAGAAACCGATGTTCTCGTTAAACTTGCTTTTAAATCGGGCAAGGCTGTACGCAGCGGGGATACTCAGCAAGAGAGCGAGCACGATGTCAACGAAAGAAATCACGATGCTGTTTTTAAACGACTTGAGCATTCCGCCTGTAATAATTTTCCTGTATGCCCCGATGGTTGGTTTAAAGAGAAGCTTTGGCGGAATGACGAGCGTCTGGTAGTGTGTTTTAATCGAAGAAATGACAAGCCAGATAATAGGAAAGAGGAAAAATACGAGGAAGATCGAGAGTATGAAATAAAGGACAACCTTTGTCCAGATACTTCTCGTGTGTATCGATGTGCTCATGAGCGCATTCTCCTTATCAATGCCTGACTTACCAGGATAGTCATGAGGAGCATGATGATTGCCAGCGCAGCCGCTTCTCCAAGGTTGTAGTACTGAAACCCGATCTTCCACCCGAGCAGTGGAAATGTCTGTGTTGCAATCCCCGGCCCACCCGATGTCATGACGAATATCGTCTCCAAAAGGTTGAATGCATCAATAAACCTTATTATGAGTGCAATGATAATTGCCGACCGCATAGACGGCAGAGTGATATACCTCAATGCTTTCCAGTAGTTTGCACCGTCGATCTCTGCAGCTTCGTAGAGGTCCGGAGGAATTGCCTGTAAACCGGCAAGTAATATGAGGAACATGAGGGGCATCCTGCTCCATACGTCTGCCATGATAACCGCAAGCAGGGCAAGTTTCGGATTGCCGAGAACGCTTCCCCCGTATCCGAGATGGGGGAGTATATACCCCCCTATGAACCCGACCTCACTATTGAGAAGAAACTTCCACGCAAAACCGGCGACCACAGGTGGTATGATGGCGGGCAGAGTGAAGAGCGTACGAAACACGCCCTTGCCTTTCAGATCTTCGTTCAGTATGAGAGCGAGGGCAAGACCGAAAAGAAGTGTGAAGAATGTAGATGCACCCACAAAGATCGCGGTAATACCGAAGGACTGCAGAAACTCCTTCGAGGTAATGATGTTGTTGAAGTTCTCGAGCCAGATGAACTTGATTTCCTGTATGAAAAGGATATACTGATGGAGGCTCACGTAGAAGAGAAACACTGTGGGAAAGGCAACAATAGGAGCGGTAATCGCAAGGCTCGGGATTAGGAGTTTATTTTGTTCCTTCATTATCATTCCAGATGGAGGTATTTTCGATAGATCTTCTGTAACATGGAATTCGTTTTCCAATTCTGGTATGTAAATGATTTTCCTGAAAGCTCACCCGGTTTCAGGCAGCACAGTACATATACCAGCTCGTTCAATATGGTGGGGTTTTCGAGTTTTTCTCTCTCACTTTCTTCCAAGTAATCGAAGAAACCGGTGTTCACCATTGCGCCGGGATATGCAGCGTTGATGTTAATACCGGTTCCCTCAAACTCACCTGCAGCGTACTCGGTCAGTGCTTCAACAGCCGCTTTTGAAACCCCGTATGCGGTGTTCCCGACCAGGATATGACCTCTCTGCCCTAAAAGGGAGGTGATGTTCACGATGTTCCCATATCCCTGCTCTTTCATCAGGGCGGCACACTCCTTCACACAGATAAATGTTCCGAAGAGGTTTACAGACAGTATCTCACTCCACACCTCATAGGGAACATCCGAGATTACCCTGTGTTGCTTGTCCGTCACCCCTGCATTGTTCACCCATGCATCTATCCTTCCAAATCGTTCAACGCAGAGGCGTATCATCCCTCTCACTTCTTCAGCCTTGCGGATATCCACCTCTGTTGCACAGGCTTTTGGGCAGAGATTCGAGATCTCATGGACGGTCTTTTCTGCGTTCTTGAGAAGAAGATCCGCAACACACACGAGCCATCCTCTCTCAGCGAAGTAACGTGAGAGACACCGTCCAATCCCGCTCCCACTTCCCGTGACGACAACGATTCGCTCAGTTTTCATGATATATGTGCCTTGTATAGAGAATGGAGTGTGGGGAGAGTATACACTCTCCCCACAGGATACGGCCGTTCGATTACTTGTAATACCCTGCCTTGAACATTCTTCCGAGGGCCCATGTCTGCAGTTCCATGAGGATGGCATCGATATCTGCACCTGCGATAGCGCGTGATGCAGCCGTCCCGATCTTATCAGCGTACTCTGTGAGCTCCGGTATGTATGGAAAGTAGTAAGGATCTGCCTCAAGGATCGACTCCTCGTTGAGGCGGATTTCTTCTTCACCATACTTTCTCACAAGAACATCACTGTACAGCACCGATCTCATCGTTACATTCGGCCACTGCGTACGGTCGGCAAAAGCCTGCATTGCATCCTTGCCTGTCAGGTAAGTAAGCACTTGCCATGCCTTTACTTTGTTTTTCGACTCTTTGTTGATTCCCATCGAGAACGTCCAGAAACTCTGGATCTGTTTCCCTCCGGGACCCACAGGGCTCTTTGCGAACCGTGTATTATTTTTCACATTCGGGTTCTCGGTAATACCCATGGCTGCGTAGGCGTTGATTGCTGAAGGCATAAGGATCGCTGCTTTTCCGGCAGCATAGATATTCATCATGTCTACCCATGTGTGCGTGGAGATTCCCGGCGGACCGTAGTTTTTACAGATGTCCACAAAAGCCTTGAATCCGGCTTTGAAATCGTCGGAAGTGAAAATCGGTTGTGCTTTCTTTTCCTTGATCTCTTTGGCCGTGATGATTCCCCCTTCGAACCAGGACGCATAGCCGGAGTATGCATAGACAAACCCTGTGAGATCGAGTGTCGGCTCCTCTCCTGGGGCTCCTCTCATGGTGACGGGGTATATATCTTTTAATCCGTCTTTTGCAAATCCTCTTTTGAGCTTTTCAAGAACATCGAAGAGCTCTTCAGTGGTCTTTGGTGGGGTCAATCCATACCGATCGAATAAATCCTTTCTGTACATTATACCCGCACCAAAGGAGTAATACGGCAGCGCATAGAGCGACTCACCAGGAGGCATCAGTTTGCATCAAGATACTTATCGAATACGTCTTTTTCATCGAAATATTTGGAGGGATGATTCTTGAAGTAATTATCGAGAGGCTCTAAAAACCCGCCGTGTCCATATGCTTGTATACCGGCCGCACTTCCCGCAAGCATGATATCGTACCTTCCAGTATGCGCGATGAGGTCTGTGAGCACCTTTTGCCGTACCGCTGTCTCATCGCCCCACTCGATTTCGATCTTGCACCCGATTTCCTCCTCGAGCTTCTTTAAAAGATCTGTCCTCTCCGTACCGGACGACCCGAAGAGCTCAGGCCACGCAAACCCCTGTGCAAAAGCAAGAATCCTAATAGTGGGGGCTTCCTTTTCTTTGCTGCCTGCCCAGAGTAAAGGGGTGCACAATAAAACAAGAGCAACAGCAACGATAAAAATTTTACTCTTCATACCTATACCTCCTTTTAAAGTTATTTATTGGCCGAAAGCCAAATGTTACACTAATTATGTGCTGGCAAGGTGCTTCTATCTTGCTGTTCTTTTTCCGCCCCCCTCTACATCGGCCTTCATCAGAGCCTGGACTTCGGCTTTCGTTACCATGGGAAGATCGAACATCAAGGTTTGTTTAAGACGGCTTGCCGCATCTCCCACAAGCACGCCTTTTTCTATTCCTGCGATATTGAATCCTTCTGTGAGCAGACCATAATAAAAACCCCCATTCCAGGTATCGCCGCCTCCCAGGCGATCCATCAACACGATCGGTTTAATTGAAGGGGACCGGAAAAACCCCCCTCCGCTGTCGAGAATTGCAGATTCCCAGCGATGATACTCGAAAGAATCGGGATAACGAATCGTGATGGCGACGATCTTTGTTTTAAAACGGTGTATTATTTCCTGGGTAAATACTTTGATTTCATCATCCTCCAGTGAGCCGATATCCCCCTTATCGATATCTTCCGGGCTGTACCGACCGCACCCTATTCCATAGATCTTAGCCATATCTTCTATGGTGGTGATTAATATGTCTACATACTCTGTAATAAGGGGCGTCATCACTGCCCTGCACTGTTCTTCATTCCAGAGGGTCGCTCGGTAGTTGAAGTCAACACCAACCCGGCATCCAGGGGGTTTGGCCTCTATTGCCTCGTGAAAAGTTTCCAGCAGGTAATTGCGCTCATAACCGCTGTGGGCAGCAAGACCAAAGGTAATACCGGATACATGAAGAAGTTTACAGTCTCTGAGCGCCTGCTCCCAGTTTACCATACCAGGTTTTAATCGACTTGCTGCGGAATACATGCGTTGATACCACCCTCCACTTCTTCGCGGTGTGCGCCCGAGCTCATAGATGAACCGTCCTATGGGCTCGGTTTTCGGCGCCCATACAATATGGTTAGTATCCACTCCCTGCGCCCGGGCGGTATCACGGAGCAACCACCCATAGGGATTATCTGGTACGCGGGTAATATACGCTGAAGATATACCAAAACGAGCAATGAATAGGGCCAGAGTATACTCACTGCCTGCAAGCGATATGTGAACCCTTCTGGTGCTATCAGGGCGCTGAAGGTCATCCGGAGTGTCCCGTACCATAGTTTCCCCAAAAGAAACGAACACCGGTCCCTTTCCTGTTAATTCTGAAAGCTCGTCTTTCAGAATATCGTATTTAAATGTCCGCGCATTCTTCATATTTAACTCCGGATACCTGCTCACATACCGCCAAGGCGCATATTCTGTATTACGGTCTGGCCCGATAACCGATTCTCGATGATATAGCGTGTGCTGCTTCACAGGTCTTTTGAATGAGCTCTGTCTGTGTCTCGAGAGTCTTCATTCTGGAGACCGGACCGGAAACACTTATTGCGGCAAGCACCATCCCGGACATTCCAAAAATCGGTGCAGCAACGCATCGTACTTCAGCCTCGTGTTCACCGAGGTCAAGCGCATATCCTTGATTACGTACCCTTTCAAGATGATCCAGAAGGGAGTCCACATTTTTTATAGTTGCGTCACTAAAACGTGCGAGCCCGGTTTCGGTATAATAGGTCCTCACGAAATCAAAATCAGTGTACGCGAGTAAGATTTTACCGAGACCGGTGCAATACGCAGGTGCACGTCCTCCAACCAGCGAGTGCATTATCCCTATGGCGTGGAGTCCGTGCAGTTTTTCTATATACACAACCTCCATTTTATCCAGCACTGCAAGATGAACGGTCTCCTTCGTTTCATCGCGAAGTCGCTCCAGCTCAGAAAGTGCGATACGCCGAATATCGGAGCTTTCCTGATAGGCCCGTGTCAATTCCAGACATGCTATGCCCAGCCGATAGGCAGGGATCTGGCTGTCACGCTCTACATAGTTGTGGCAGGCCAGTGTCGTTAGAAGGCGAAAAGTTGTACTGCTGTTGATACTGATTTCTTCACTCAGCTTGGTTAAAGTCCGCGGTTTTCCATCGGACAGCAGCGATAATAGACGCAGAGCTCTTCCCACTGCACGTATGTTATATCTGTCTTCCCTTTGTAATAAATCTTCCACCATTTCTTTCACACGTCGCACCATTATGAATATTACCTCTACTGCCCTGATCGGCCTTTCTCCACTTCCTCGCGAAAGCGCCGTGCGCGCTCGGTGATTGTTTTGAAATCACGTGCATCCAGCAACTTTTGAGCAACGAGTGCACTGCCGACCGCCACAACTTCACATCCCGCACGGATGAAATCGGCAGTCGTGTCCAGGTCAACTCCTCCGACTGGCATTAACCTTATCTGGGGTAAAGGGGCTTTTACCGCTTTGATGTAGGCCGGTCCTCCAACACTCGCAGGGAATACTTTTACTATGTCTGCCCCGGCTTCCCATGCAGTGAGGATTTCGGTAGGCGTAAAAGCACCTGGCATGACAGGGATAGAATAGCGCTTGCATATTTCGATGGTGGTAACGCTCAAAGTGGGGCATACAACAAATTGTGCTCCGCTGAGTATTGCGGTACGTGCGCTTTCTGCATCAAGCACAGATCCAACGCCGAACAGCACTTCAGAGCCATACTTTTCAACTGCTCGGCTCACCACACTGAGAGCGCCTGGGGTGGTCATTGTTACTTCGATCGCATTCACTCCTCCTGCCTTAATGGCATCAGCAGCAGTTAACAGTTGATCAGAACTCTTTGCGCGCATTATGGCTATGACACCTGACTTACAGATGGTTTCTATGCGATTTTCAGCGCGATTTTCAGCAGGCATTGCGTATCCTTTGAAATGAGTATGCTGAAGAAAAAGATATCTGTACTTCCTGAGAAGAAATATTTTTCATACAGTAAAAATGTTTTTTAGTTATTAAAAACTTCTACCATTTTTCACCTTATTTGTCAATGGAATATTTGAATACTTTCTCCCTTTTAATGTCTCAATTTACCTGCGGCCCATTCCTGAGGGTTATGTCTATTGAATGAATCTTATGAGCTGTTTCAGATACAGGAGGAACTGCAAAAATTAATTTATGAATGGACAGCGCTCTCATGTGTTATCGATCATACTGACGAAAGCCATTATGATTGGTGTGTATTTTTAAAAGAGGAGCGCCCAGAATAATAATGGGAAAAAATACCACGGTAAACAACAATTGAAACCTTAGGGAGCCCCGAGGCGATGATACATCCGGTTTTACTCAGTCCTCGAGAATGCGAACCTCCGTCCGCCTGTTCTTTCGCCTCCCCTCTTCTGTTTCGTTGTCTGCAACGGGCTTTGATTCCCCGTACCCTTTCGTAACGATGCGCTTCGAAGAGATGCCGTTCATGATGAGCCAGTGAGCAACCGCCTCAGCCCTCAGCTCTGAGAGCGTCTGGTTGACTTCTTCGGGGCCTGTTGAGTCCGTGTGCCCAGCAATCTCTATTTTTACCGACAGGTTTTCCTTGAGCATGCCAAGCATCTTATCCAGCGTACCAAGGGAGCTCTGCTCGAGGTTCGCACTCCCAAACCTGAACTGGATGCTCTCGAAGGAGAGCTTCGCCCCACGCTTCACACGCGAAAGGCTGAGCTCGATGGGTTCAAGGGAGAGATCGTCTATAGCCTTCTCATCAGGAAGGGTGATGGTCTGAAAGGTGTAGCCGGGGGAGGAGAAGATCAAATCCGTTTGCCCCTTTTTGGGTACTTCGATTTTGAACTTCCCTTCACGAATTGGCTCTTCTTTTTTTATAACATCTCCGTTTTCGAGCTCCGTGGTCGACTCAACGGTGCCGCTGAGCGGCTTTCCCGAATCCCTGTCTATCAGCTCTCCCCGTATGACTGCAGTTTCAGAACCAGCACCTGGTTCGGCCTGTGTTGTAGTATCACCTACATCTTCAGGAGCACGGGCCGTTGCGATTTGCGATTCGGCCTGCTCTCCCTTTCCTGCTTCTTCCTGACTTGTAACCCCGGCAACGGATTGGGGGACCTGCCCTGGGGAGACACCCGCTTCTCCCGTTGAAGGGGCACCCGCACCTGATCCGTAGGGAGCGAAGGTCTCAGGTGTTCTGCTTTTTGTTATCTCCCCAGCGCTCCCCCTCTCAGGAGGTTGGGTTGAACGCTCTCGCGGGCTGTATGCGGCAAGGAGCCTTCCGTCGCCGATCGCAAAGAGGGTGTTCTCAGCGGGGAGGAACACGATGCCCTTGCTGATGGTGAGGGCCGAAGGCTCACCCTCAGCGGTTGGGATCCTGTTCACCGTGCTTCCGTTCTCCGCGTCCACTGTCACGAGGGCACCTTTTCCTCCCTTAACCGGAATGAAGAGGTAGCTCCCCACTACGGCGAACTGCGTACCGAAGGGCGCGTTGTAGACGTGCATGTAATCTCCATTCTCCGGATCCACCTTCAGTATCCTGCCGTCCGTCAGGGAGAGGAATATTATGCCCTGGGAAAATACGGCGTTTGATGCGATCGCAGCATCGAAGGTTTTTTCCAAAAGCTTTTCTCCCGTCTCCGCATCGAATATCCCCAGTCTGTTTCCCCAGGTGAGGTAGATCTTTTCATCGTAGATCACCGGTGAGAATATGTTTACCACATTTTCGAGCGGTGTGGCCCACCGGATCGTGCCGTCGTTTTCATTCAGGGCAACAAGGAAGGCGCTCTCTTTCTGAAACTCCTTGCTCACCGTATACACCATACCGTTCCAGTAGGAGGGGAACCCGCCGTAGGTATAGATCTCCATGTTCTCCCACACAATGTGCCCGTTCTGAAGCTCCCGTGAATAGAAGCCCTTCCTGTTGCCGTAGAAGATCTTTCCCGCTGCAATGGTCGGGGTACCGTAGAAACCGAAGCTCGGGTCGCGCCTTCCCCAGATCACCTTGCCGGTCTCCTCCTCGATGCAGTAGAGAAATCTCCCGGCCGGGAGGTACACGTACCCCTCGTACACCGCAACCTGCCGGGTGAGGGGTCCTTCCGCCTTGAACTCCCAGAGTACGGAGCCATCTGCTGCATCCAGACAGGAGAGGTAGTGGTCCGTTGAGACCACGAACACCCTCCCGTTCACCGATACCGGGTTGAAGAGCTTTCCTTTTGAGCCGAAGGACCAGATGATGCCTGTACTCTCGGGGATGATGCCGTCGTTGTTGCCGGTGAGGTACTGGTTTCCCATGTAGGTAGGCCAGTTCTCCCGCACGAAAGAAAAGGCATAAGCGGGAAAAATAAGAAAAAGAATGAGCGCAGCGCGTATGTAGACCTTTTTTCGCATCTCTATATAAAGTATATTTATATTAAAAGCGTAAGTCGAGACGAAATAGGTGTAGTGGAGGAGGTGACGCGTAGAAGAGAAAAAGTATCTCTAACAACTAATTGGGAGGTTGAAAATGCTCATCGCAAAAAACCAGATCGATGCAGTGCTCAAATACCGGTTCAATGATTCGCCGGTTACATCCCTTTACCTGAATGTCGACCCTTCCGGAAATACAAGTAATGAGTATATAAAAAACCTGAAAACCCTGCTCCGAGAAAACAAAGAAAAGCTCAGTAAAAAGGATTTTTCCCGTGACGGGTACTACTCTGTGCTCGAAGATTTCGAGAAGATTGCACGGAGTGTAGAGGCGTTCAAGGGCCGTAGTTTCAGAGGGCTTGCACTTTTTTCTTCATCCAGGAACAACTACCTCCAAACCTTCGAGCTCGATGAACCGGTAAAGGACCGCCTGGTTGTCGATTACTTTCCCTTCACGAAACCGCTGTTTACTGTTCTTCGATTGAAAAAACGATACATCGCTCTCCTCTTCAAGAAGAACAAGTTGAGAGCTTTTGAGATATATGGGGATAAAATACAAGAGGACATCGATCTTTTCAATACGAGCCATTTTTCCTCCCGATCAAACGATTACATTTTTATCAACGAGAAAAAGTACCAGAACAGGCTTGAGACCGAGTACCACAAGTTTTTACGTGAAGCATCGAACGAGGTACTCGACCTTTTTATGGAAAAAGGCGCAGATCATATTGTGATCGGCGGTGACAGAAACACCTGTAGCGATTTCCTCAAGCACATGCACTCCTACCTCCAGGAGCGTTATGCGGGGTGCATTGAAGTTCCCTTCAGCGCCAAGGTGAGCCATGTGCTGAAAGAGGTACGAAAGATCAATGAAGAGATCATGTTTGATAAGGATAGGGAGATTGTCGATCGGATCAGGACCGATCTTGCGAAAAATGGTGGTGCGTGCAAGGGCGTGAACGCCATCCTGAAAGCACTCTCCATGGCAGCGGTGAGGACCATGGTGGTTGAGGAGGGGTATGCACTTCCTGGCTTCATCGATATGGAAACCGGCTTTCTCTACCTTGAGCATAATGATTCATTTCCCTCGAGTGGATCCCTGATGCCGGTAAAGGATGTGATCAACGAGGCGGTAGACGAGGCGATCCATCAGGGAGCAGAGGTGAGAATTGTGAAGAGCAGCAAGCTGCTCAAAGGGCTTGACCACATTGCTGG
>Ga0209427_10001262_pt1 | contig 28850 bp, 25 predicted proteins | sample DeeMarSWOR136_30_FD_187465 | JGI IMG/M metagenome (GOLD analysis project Ga0209427, IMG submission 187465) | Marine sediment microbial communities from White Oak River estuary, North Carolina - WOR-1-36_30 (SPAdes) (version 2) | ecosystem: Environmental > Aquatic > Marine > Intertidal zone >...
CCATCTTACGCACGAACACCATACAATCACAGGACCGGCAAGATCTCTCTTGCTCTTGGTGCTCTGAGCTGTCGTGGTCACATTCACATCTTTCAAGACCTTTCAAGTCAACCATTACTTTCAACCTCGTTTAATCGGCATCTGGACATTATACGATTTGATACTAGTCCCTATTAACAGGAAGTAACCGGCAAAAGCAGGCGTCATGACGGTTTCGCGAACCCAGTCGTCAGTCTTCACCAGAGTACATCAGCTCATAGACGGATACAACAACATCATCGGAATAGGTTGGCCTCGCAATTCGTACCAAAGCCTCACGGATTCAAGAGAGATTTCCACTGTTCAATAGATAGAAGATTGTACAGACTCCTACGATCCGGGAGTAGACAAATCTAGAGCATAGAAAGATAGCCCATGACACAATCATAGGAAACAAGTAGTGCCTCTGAAACACAAAGGACTCAACCTTGGAGTATGTAAGATCTCTGTGGCCGAAGAGAAGGGCCGAGAAGGGAGCAAGTCCCAACGACCGTTACGACAAGCCCCACTAGGATTATGCCTTTCTGTGTTGCTTTGCAGTCTACGAGAGCCATTACAAATTGGTTCAGTGAATTCTTGTGCTCAATATTACCCTTCAGGTGCAATTCTCTTACGATTACGCTAGATATCGGAATATATCGAATAGATCACTGACTGCCCAATCCTGTCATACGCAGCATTTGACACCGAACTGAAACGCAGACAGGACGTACGACCCACTCTCATTCTGCTTAAATCTGAGCAGGCCATTAGGATTGCTGAGGGTCAACTGTCTTGATTGCTGAATTGAACTTCATATCTATGCTCGTCGTGATGGCAGTCATAGTCATCTTCTATGTCAAGAGCGTCGGACCAGCCGCACTGGAACGGGAGATAGGCGAGATTGCATACGAGAGATGTGCTTGGTACAGGAAGATAGCATCAATAGCATTCTTTGTCATCTCCGTCAACTACGTCATCTACTACTTCTATCCAATCTCGACACCCATGCCGAGTTACTTTCCGTGGGATTACGTTATCACGGCAACCATTGCGACCGTGATTCTGATCCCGAGCATGTACCTGATGTATCGTGGAGTCAAAGATGCGGGCGAAGAAACTCATACTCCCAAAAAGGAGCACACACTTTACGGGGGAATATATGAAACAATCAGACATCCTCAGGCTCTTGGAGAGGTATGGGTTGCACTAACGATAGCGCTCTACCTGAACTCTCCGCTGCTTGCAGTCATCTCCTTGTTCTACTTTCCGGCATTTTACTACTTCAGCATAGCTGAGGAGAGAGACCTAGTAATAAAATACGGTCAGGCTTATGTCGAATACAGGGATAGGACACCAATGTTCATTCCGCGTCCCAAAAACGGAAGAGAATCTGATTCTCATGCGAACGCAGGCGACTGACTATCAATTATACGTGAAAGGGTGGGTTTTGCTACTAGCTGACGAAATCCTCGGAGAGCACTCTATCCAGTGTATCAGTCAGAAGGTCACAGTCTTCCTTACTGAATGCCAACGGCGGCTTGATCAGCAAAACATTGTGAAAGAGCCCGTCTGTGCTGAGAAGAACCCCCAATTCCCTCATTCTGTTGGCCACGTAGGCAGCCTCCTCAGCTGCAGGCTCTAGGGTCTTCTTGTCACGCACAAGTTCAACGCCCATGAAGAGTCCGATCCCTCTTACGTCACCAATGGTGGAGTGATTGAGCTTGAGCTCCGTGAGACGTTCGACCAGATGACGACCAACATCCAGGGCCCTCTGTTGAAGCTGCTCTTCCTCAATGATATCCAAGACTGCAAGGCCAACGGCACATGATACGGGATTGCCCCCAGTTGAAGAAAACCACTCCATGCCTGTTTCAAACGAGCGTGCAATCTCAGGAGTTGTCACTACTGCCCCCATTGGGTGTCCGTTTCCAATTGGTTTCCCGAGCGTGATAATGTCCGGAACCACTCCTTGGGTTTCAAACCCCCAGAAGTGGGTTCCAACCCTTCCGAACCCAACCTGTACTTCGTCAACAATGCACACACCTCCAGCTGCCCTCACGTGTTCAAATGCTTCACGGAGATAGCCTTCGGGGAACACTATTTGTCCTGCGCATCCCATCAGTGGCTCACATACAAAGGCGGCTAGTCCCTTCTCCTCCTTCTTGAGCAGGTCAGTCACCTCTTGGACGTACTTTGCATACTTGGCTCCTACCTCGGGGTCAGAGGACTTGTGGGGTCCGCGGTAGACATCTGGGGTCATGACCTTATGAACATGAGAAGGAGCTCCTTTTCCTCCTGGACCATCAAACTTGTACGGGCTTATGTCAACCAACGATCCAGTGTTCCCATGGTAAGCGCCATCAATCACTATGAGGTCCTGATGACCGGTGTGGGTCTTCGCAAGACGGAGGGCAAGTTCATTGGCCTCGCTCCCACTGTTGACGAAGAAGCAGACACTTAGAGGCTCGGGCAGTTTCTCGCGCAGACGCTTTGCATAGTGAACAAGGTTCTCGTGAAGGTACCGGGTATTGGTGTTCAAGACTGCGGCCTGCGAAGAGAGAGCCTCCACTACTCTAGGATGAGAGTGACCTACATGAGGGACGTTGTTCCTAGCATCCAAGTACCGCCTTCCCATTTCGTCGTACAAGAACTGCATATGCCCCCGAACGATGTTCAGAGGCTTCTTGTAAGAAATGCCAAGGACTCTTCCAATCGAAGATTCTCTTGCTCTTAGAATCTCATCCTTTCTCATCCCCTCTTTAGGAAAGACATCTGCAGGAATCCCGAGGATGATATTGGGATTCGGACAGATACTCGTCCAAATGTCACGATAACTTGGAGCAGCGGCACCAAAGAAGTCACCCTCCCAACCGAGCATATCCACAATCAGCTGGAAATGCAGGTGTGGGGGCCACCCACCATTTGTGGGATACTCTCCAACTTTCGCAATCTCTTGGCCCTTCTTGAACTTCTTTCCACGCTCCAAACCATCCAGAGAGTCTTCGCTAAGATGTGCGAATAATGTATGCAGCTTCAGACCTGTGTTCCCCAACTCGTGCTCCAAGATTATAGTCGGGCCATTGTCCAGCGGGTTCTTGTTGTACAGGTAGCTGTGGACCTTCCCGTCCAAGGGTGCTAGAATTCGGGTTCCCGATTCTAAGAAAAGGTCAACTGCAATGTGGACAGTGCGCGTCTCTCCCGCCGATTCATACTGCCCGCCAGCATAGATGAGCCGCGCCTCACCATACCTACCTACTCCGTATTGCGCTTCGGCGTCTTCGAGTTTGTTGACCACGAGTGCGGCGAACTTGTCAATATCTGACAAGTCCTCAAGGTTTTGCACATCTTGACTTCCAACACTCAAGTCAAAGACAACTGCAGGAGTTTCTTGAAGATTGAAATCTACAATGGATCCGATCTCCTTCTCGTTACGTTTCAACCAGTCCTGAACCTCAGTGCTTTGAGGACACGGCTCAAGGCCGCAGGCGTGTCTGAAGGAATATGTGGCGAATCTCGGGTGAACCTCCTTCAACTTACGCATTAGGACCAAGATTTGCTCTTGGCTTATGTTAAGGTACTCATTGTCCGGCTCCAGCTTCCGCTGATACGCAGCAATGGACACACTTGCGGCAAGCCTAGCACGAATAATCGGGAATAGGAGCCCTATTTCAAGCTCGGTCAACGGAAACACCGAGTTATACCCACCAACGACCTCAGCTGCCGCAGAAATGGGGTCGTCCTTGCCAAGCATCGCATAGGTGGCCGCGATAACCACTTCAAACACAGTACATGTATGAACCATGTCACCAAAGTCGAGGATACCGAACGTCGCCTCTTCAAAGGGGTAGACTTTCGTCACAATCACGTTGTAGTCGTTTGCATCGTTATGCACAATGCTCGTTCTTAGGTCTGTGAGAAGTGGGACCACATTCTCAGTGAAGTACTGATGGAAGTGTTCCACCAGAGCACGCCTCTCAGAGTCATCAATGTGACTCCTATACTTCTCGATGACCGTGCTTGCGTTCCTCAAGTCCCAGTAGAATTCCCGACTTGCGGCAGGGTGTGAAAAACTCTGAAGGGCTTTGGTCATATGACCTATCGATTCACCAAGACGGCAAAGCAATTCGGCTGAATGAGGCTTCACAACGGCCAGGACATTGCCGGGAAGGTAGGTTAGCATCCTTGCGAAGTGAGAGTTTCCTTCGTCATCAACAACTGAAGCAATTTGCTCTCCATCTGAGGTTTCAACGACACTCGGGCATTGCATGCGATTGCCGTACTCAGAAATGTGCTGCATTGCAGAGTTCTGAAACTCCAAGACGTTTCTTGTTTCTGAAGCCGCAGCTATCTTGAGAACATACTCCTCACCTGACTCAGCCCTCACTAGGTAATTACGGTCACGTTCACTCGGAAGCTCTTGCACTGAGCCAGTGACTCCGTATAGTCTGTGGCTTATTCGAATCGCGTCTTCTTCTGTGAATCGGGGTCGGTCAGGGTCTCTGGATGACAGCTTAATCACACCTCGTCCATACGGCAATCACTCCAAATCAGGTAGCAGACTACCAACATTGGATTCGTCGCCATCTCCTCTAAGCAGCTAGACGACTTGCTTCGACTCTATCTTGATGATGCTGAGCTATCAATACAGATAAATCAAGTCCCCCGTTTGACGGGAGCCATGAAAGAAGATTGTCTGGAAGAGGTTACTGTCACAGTCTTCCCACCGATGGCTGGGATTGGTATCATAGAGGAAGAGCCTATAATTGAGGAGGATGAGTCATGCGGAGATGCCTCCCTCACTGTGGTCACCTTGGATTCTACTTCTGATACTGACTCAGTCGTAGTGTCATTTGACTCAAAAGACCCCATGGTAAGAATCAACAGGATTCTCAGCGAAGCAGAAGAAACCTTTGGCGACAACATCTGCATCCGAGTGGCGAGTTATGATACTCAAGAAAAGACCGACGATGCAATCGAATGGCTGAACTCAGCATTAAGGGGAAGTGGAGATAACACGGTCCTTGACGCTCAGAGCTTCTCTATGTTCATCGGTTCTTCAGCTCCCATAATATCCATCAACAATAGACTATCATTTGTAGGGACAGTGCCGACGAAGGACCTGCTTTTCGGCCGCATCTCTTCGACCATTAAGAGGTCTAAGCCTTAGAAGAAAAAGAAGGAGGGGCTCTCCTAGAGTGTGTCTTCAAGAAGAGCCGTTCCAATGTGAAATTCTCAGTCAGGTGGTCTGCGGCAATGGCTGGCCGTTTTTGGCCATGGCCATCTCGCCTTCTGGAACCAACGCCCCCTCCATCAGAGCAGCATAGGCGCCCATATCGAAGTGTCCGTGTCCAGAGAAGTTGAAGAGGATCACCTTCTCAGTCCCGGTCTTCTTTGCCTCCAGTGCAGCGCCTATCGCCGCTTTGACTGCATGAGCAGTTTCAGGGGCGGGGATTACACCTTCGGCTCTCGCGAAGACCATCGCCGACTCGAGAACGGGAATCTGTTCGTATGCAACCGGTCTAATCCGCCCCTCGTTTATGAGGGCACTAACTGTTGGGGCCACTCCATGGTATCTCAGTCCGCCCGCATGGATCTCCGGGGGCGTAAAGTCTTTGCCCAAGGTGTGCATTTTCACCTTGGGAGTGATTCCCGCCGTGTCACCAAAATCGTACCGGAACTCTCCCTCTGTCATTGAGGGGCAGGCAGTTGGCTCCACTCCGACGAACTCTGTGGTTTCAAACCGCGGGTCCGCCATGAATGGATAAGAGATCCCTGCGAAGTTGCTCCCCCCACCTACACAGCCAATTATGGTGTCTGGTGTTTCATCAGCCTTCTCAAGCTGAACTATTGCCTCTTGACCAATGACTGACTGATGAAGCAGAACGTGGTTCAAGACTGAACCGATTGTGTACTTGGTATCCCCTCTACTGAGTGTGTCTTCCAGAGCTTCGCTGATAGCAATGCCGAGTGTTCCTGGATGACCTGGATACTCAGTGTTCACCTTCTTCCCGAACTCTGTCCGGTCTGAAGGGCTTGGCACGATCTCTGCACCGTATGCACGCATAAGAACTCCTCTGTAAGCCTTCTGTTCATAACTGACTCGAACCATGTACACCATCGCCTCGAGACCAAAATGGGCGCATGCAAGCGCTACAGCGCTCCCCCATTGACCCGCTCCAGTTTCAGTAGCGTATCGAATTACTCCCTCTTTCTTGGCATAGTATGCTTGAGAGAGTGCAGTATTCAGCTTGTGGCTTCCTGTGGGTGAGGAGTCCTCGCGCTTGTAGTAGATTCTGGCAGGCGTGTTCAAGGCAGCCTCCAGACCTACCGCCCTCTGTAGAGGAGTTGGTCTTCCGTATTTCATATACGCCTCCCGGACCTCTTCAGGAATCGGCACGAGCTTCTCAGGCGACATCTCCTGCTTTACACACTCAACTGCAAAGATTGCCATCAACATCTCAGGACTGACTGGGTCTCCGGTTTCAGGATTAATTGGAGGGGCCAGTGGTTCGGCGAGGTGAGGCAGGATGTTGACATAGTGCTTGGGCACTTCTTCAAGATCCAGTAAGATTCTGCTGTAGTTTCTAGTCAACTCTGTACTCTCCATAGTTGGTTATAACAAAAGGCCCTCTCCTCTGACATGGACGAGGAGTCTGCTGATAGAGTCTTGATGAAACTGAATCAGCAGAACCCAGAGAACTAGTCATTGCGAGCGTTGAGTGTGCTATGTATGGAGTGCTTGCTATTTGGGCCTCCTTCGGCCCATTGTCCATTGGCAAAAACGCACGCTCATCGTTTCACAACCTTTGGAAAGGGTTGGACAGCGCACGAAGCTTTGCTATTTAAGTATGTCCGTTTCAGTACACTGATGAGCTATAGTGTACATCAGACCCCAGTGAGCTGGAGAAGTTGGATTGAATCGCAAACATGGAGCGTTCCAAAAGACTTGTATCCGTCCTTGCTGCCAGTGCCTGCAGTAGGTGCATCAAGATGTCTGGTTTTGAGAGTACAGATCAATTGAAGGAAGTATTCGAGGAGTTCTGGAACCGTGCAACGAAGGAAGTAGAAGTGATGGAGAAACTGGCCAAGGCGGAAGTGATAGTCAGATTCGACATTGAACAGCCGGAAGCACAAATCACCATCGACTTCAAGAATCCGGGCCCGAATGGCGAGGTGGGGCAGATCTTCTTCGACGACGCGGTTGAGCCTGAGATAAAGGTGTGGAGCAAGTCCGAAACAACGAACAAGTTCTGGCATGGAAAGCTCAACACTGCAGTAGCTCTTGCCAGAGGACAGGTCAAGATTCAAGGCCCAGTGTCAAAAGCCATCGGTCTGGTGTCAAAAATCAAACCCCTGTACGCGATCTGGCCGGAAGTTCTCAAGGATAAGGGCCTAGACCACATGATACTCTAGAGTTAGGAGCAAGCAATGCAGAGGAGGGAAGTACCATTTGTCACGTCTGAGAGCTGTAGATAGGCTGGAGATCATAGTCCTGGTTGATAACGTCATCGACGCATTCTCAGACAAAAACAGGAAGGATGTTCAGCCGGCTTGGGATTGGATAGAGCGCAGTGAAGATGTCGCCTATGTTGATGACCACATTTTCGCAGGACATGGTTTGGCTCTATTGGTCAGGACATTCATCAATGACGGGTCCCATGTCGTCCTCTACGATACAGGACTCTCGCCCACACTGATAGAGCGAAACATGAGATATCTCAGACTGGACTTCAACCAGATAGAAGATATCGTGATGTCCCACGGTCACTGGGACCATTTCGGAGGGCTTCTCGGTGTTCTATCACAAATTCATCAATCGGGCACGCCCGTGTACGTACATCCCAGAATGTTCAACAAACGGGCCATGATTACTAGGACAGAGGAAGGAGAGAAGATACGGGAGTTCGACCCAATACCCTCAGAGAAGGAGATTATCGACGCAGGTGGACAGGTCATCTCAAGCTCGGAACCCCTGCTAGTTGCAGACAACACCATTCTCAGAACCGGTGAGGTCCCTAGAAGAATAGACTACGAGTTGGGAATGCCCGGTCATCACATCTGGATGGATGGTGCATGGCAAGAGGATGAGATGATATTGGACGATGTAAGTCTGATTGCCAATGTCAAAGGGAGAGGGTTGGTTGTTATGAGTGGTTGCAGTCATGCAGGTATAGTCAACATTGTACATGAAGCAACTCGACTGACTGGAGAGCAGCAAGTCTATGGTATAGTCGGAGGGCTGCACCTTGTTGGAAAGGAGGGGATGGAGAAAACAAGGAAAACTGCGGAGGCTTTGAAGGAATACGACCTGAAACTTCTTGTTCCATGTCATTGTACAGGCTCAAGAGCTCAACATATTCTAGCTGCCACCTTTCCGAAGAGCTTTGTGACAGGAAGTGCTGGTCACCGGTACATCATTGAAGACACCGATGTAAGCTAAAGTATAAAAGCAACAAAATCGGGCGTGAATGTGTAACCGTATTAACTATGGTGAAGACAAAATGGCTGAAGCAATCAATAAGGAAATGACAATTGGTGAGGTTGTAATGAAGTGGCCCGAAACTGCTGGGACCTTCATGGAGTGGGGATTGCACTGCTACGGCTGTGCTGTAGCTCGTTTTGAGAATATCGAGCAAGGAGCCAACGCCCACGGGATCGATCCAGACAAACTAGTTGAAGCCCTCAACGAGGCAATCAAGAAAGAATAGACTTCACTAAGTCATTCTACGTTTTGAATAAGGGAAACACTTCGAGTGTTTCCCGGAACAATTGTCCACAATAGAGAGGACGCCGACTACTTGTCAGGAGGATTTGTCCGTCCATACAGCCGGCCTGTTTCAACATCTGTCATTTCGAAGCTGTGATTATCATCAGGAAACGCGCCCTCACGCACTTCTTTCGAGAACTCTCTTACAGCGTTGACAATGACCTCATAGATGTTTGCGTATCTCTTCACGAAGGTTGGTTTGAAGTCTTGAAAGAGTCCTAGCATATCGTGCAATACGAGAACTTGACCATCACAATGGGGGCCCGCTCCAATTCCAATTGTAGGAACCTCGACAGATTCAGTGATGATCTTGGCCGTTTCCGAGGGAACAAGCTCAATCACCATGGAGAAGACGCCGGCTTCCTCAAGACTGCGGGCTTGTTCGACAAGTTGCTTCGCTGTGTCTGCTGTGCGTCCTTGAATCCGGTATCCTCCAAATTCGTATATCGACTGAGGGGTCAGACCGATGTGACCCATGACTGGAATCCCGGAGTCTACGACGGCTCTAACTATGTCAGTGACTCTTCCAGCACCTTCAATCTTCACAGCCTCAGCACCACCCTCTTGTAGCATCAGACCACAGTTCTCCAGAGCTTGTTCCGTACTGACCTTGTACGACATGAAAGGCATGTCCCCCACGATAAGACAGTTCGGTTTGGCTCTGGCCACTGCAGCTGAATGGTGAATCACGTCCTCCAAGGTCACTGGTATAGTGCTCTCGTAACCCAGTAGAGTGTTGCCAACAGAATCGCCGACCAGAATCATGTCGACTCCGCAATCGCTCAGGATTTTGGCCGTGGGTGCATCATAAGAAGTAAGCATCACGATCTTCTTGCCCTTCTTCTTCATCAGACGGATGCTGTGAGTGGTCTTTCTTGCCAATGCAGATCTCCATGCTCCTGTGAGAGAATTCAGTTATTTATGTAGCTCCATACATTTCTGTGGGAAATGGGTAATGTATATACGTCCGAGCAGTTATCATTCCGTCACTCAGGTTGGCCTATAGCGTCACGTCTCTGCTTCTGAGCCGCTTCTTGTAGAGTTCCATTCCTAGTATCGCTGGAAGTGCTGCAAGAATGCAGATTACCCAGTCAAATGCTGTCAGTGGGATGAAGTAGAAATGGAGGCCGTATGGAGCGAGAATCTCCTGAGCCAGAGGCACGTACATCAAGAGGTAATGCGCCAAGTAGATTAATCCGATAAGGAAAATGTACCGAATAAGACCTGGCTCTCGAATCCCCTTGGTAACTGGCATGTTGATTCTCCTGATTATGAAGACTACCGTGCTCTCTACGAGAAGAATGACGGTCAACAGCATGACTGTAGCCTTTGTTGAGGAATCAATTGTGAAACCCGGATATGTCGAATAGAACCCTCCGATGTTCTCTGGGAACAGCGGGATTAGGTTGAACCATCCGGTGAGTGTGAGAGCGTACACGGCAGCAGCTCCTGCCGCCATCAAGAAGACATTCAGTGCCATGAATCGACCGAGAGGTTTCGTGATGATTTCTTCGCTGTCCCTTGGTTTCTCTTCCATAGCCCTCGGAGAGGTCTTGTCGAAGACTAATGCCAATCCTGGAAATGAGTGTGTTGTGACCACCAAATAGAGACTCTGCCATGTTGCAAGCATCGTGATTGTTGCAGGCAGTATGAACAGTGCGCCAAAGAAGAGGATACTCTCGAACAGATTGATGGCCACGTAGAAGTAGACCATCATCCGGATCTTCTGAAACAGACCACGACCTTCATGCACGCCGGTGACAATGGAAGCGAAGCTGTCGTCAGTGATTACAAGGTCGGCCGCTTCCTTCGCTACATCAGTTCCAGTTATGCCCATGGCAATCCCGGCATCGCTCATGGCAAGGGCCAATGCGTCATTGACTCCATCTCCTGTCATGGCAACGACCTTTTGCTGGTCTTGGTAGCGTTCAACGATTACTTGCTTGTGTTCAGGGTTCACGCGCGCGAACACATTCACTCGCGGGAAGTCCTCTTCTTTCACATCATAGATGTCCTGCCCTTCGACAACAAGGGAGTTCTGATTGTGTATTCCAAGATCGTGAGCGATGGTCTTGGCCGTAGTTGCCGAGTCACCAGTAATCATGACCACGTTTATTCCGGCGCTGTGACAGTCCTTTACGGCCTCTCTGACTCCTTCACGCGGAGGATCTACAATGCAGGCAAATCCGAGATATGTAAGGTCAGTTTCCGCGGTTTCTCGAGCGCTCTTCGCTGGCGGGAGATTCTGCATCTTCTTCTTCGCAAGTGAAATGACACGATAGCCTTTAGCAGCATATCCATCAACAAGTGTCTGCACTCGGTCCTTGGCATCAGGAGTGAACGATGCGGCCTTCTTTCCATTGACAATCCTGGTGCAGTTGGGCAGAAGCACTTCTGTGGCGCCCTTCACAAATGAAACGTAGGTATCACCATCTTGACATATCTTGGACATTCTTTTCAGTTCGGACTCGAATGGAAACTCCTCTATGACCTTGTACATCTTTCTGATCATCTCTTCTTCGACACCGCTCTTTCTGAACAAGGTCAACAGTGCGGCATCTGTGGGGTCACCTAGTGGAGTCCATATGACCCCTTGACCCGGTATCTCCTTCCTCGAGATCTCGGCATCATTGTTTATGCCCCCACAGGTAATCAGGTCAAGAAGGTGAGGCCAGTTGGTAACATCTGTTACAAGTGACTGTCCGGCTGTATTCATATTCTGAGAAACTGATGCCTCTCTAAGTTTGTATAGGTCACCCTCGGGATTGTATCCATCACCAGTGATGGAGTAGAGGTTCTCAGTGTCCCAGCAGAATTGGACCATCATCTGATTCATTGTCATGGTGCCTGTCTTGTCAGAACAGATAACGCTCACACGTCCTAGGCTCTCGACAGCCGAGAGGTCTCGGATTATGACTCCCTTCTTTGCCATCGCGAGCACGCCTGTCAGCAGAACTATGGTGGTCAGCAAGGGAATGTTGATTGGCATTATTGTCATCGCTCGAGTGATTCCAGCCGTCATCCTGTCGGCGATAGCAGTGAGAGACAAATCTAGCTCCATGCCGACCATAAATGGGTTGACGAGAAGTTGCCAGACGACAGAAACCACCATGAGTACGATAGCTGTAATCCCGAGATACTTGGCAAGAAGGTTGACCTTCTTTCTGAGAGGAATGTCCCCAGTATTCAGCTCTCCTAGGGTGCCCTGTATCTTCCCTATCTCAGTAGAACCACCAGTGGTAGTTGTCACGACCCTAGCGGAACCAGTGGCTACGAACGTCCCGAAGAACACCATATTCCTCATATCGGTGAGAGGTGCATCTGCCTCAGCCTGTATCTTCTCATCCTTCTCAACTGGAACACTCTCGCCAGTCAGAGACGCTTCATTGGTGGTGAGATTTGAAGCAGACAAGATTCTAGCATCAGCCGGTACTCTGTCACCCTGTTCTAGGATGAAGATATCACCCGGTACAATCTCAGTGGGCGTGACATTAATCTCTGAACCGCTACGAACAACCCGAGCTTCACCGGCCGAGAGCTGTTCCAAAGCCTCGAGCTTCTTTTGTGCCCGGTATTGCTGAAAGATCGCAACTAGGCAGTTCACAGCAACTATTCCGAGCCACACACTTGCTTGAGCGATTTGGTTCTCAGTCGAAGGGAATGCGTAGGCCAGTACAATTAGGGCAACGGAGCTGATCAGGTAGATGTTAATCAGCCAGTTGAGGATAGGAGCGAGGTAGACCTTCCAGAAAGACCCGCGAATCTTCGGGATTGCATTGGGACCGTATTGGTCCCTCCTCCTCCTTGCTTCTGAATCTGAGAGACCCTCTCTTGGATCCACCTCAAGCTGCGTAAGAACCTCCTCCACAGACTCTGAATGGTATAAGGGGGCAGGAGGAGCGACCATTTCGGTGGCATCGTCGGCGGTCATCGCAGTCCCTCTTATTCGCTGCACGTCTCCATGGAGATACTGCAGATAAATGAACTTGTAATCTACAGCTCTGTTTATCCAAGGCCAGACACAAACGTGGTTTTCCAGCTTCGATAGGTTCATCTGTGGAAAACTGGCAACTGGAAGTAGAAGAAATCGCGCTTTCTGGTGCACGCTATGCTTCGATATCTTGAGCCTTTCCCTTACGAACCGCAGAGGAGATCTTCCTCGAACTTGAAGATGATATCCGTAATTATCATCTTCATGCTCGTCATCTCGGGGGGGCTCCTTATGCTCTTGCCTCTTGGCGACCTATTTGGACCGACCAGTGGGAGCGTGAAGGTTGCTGTCATCGACTCAGGCATCGACATTGACTACTCACTGCAGGGACGGGTCGCGAACCAGACGAGTTTTGTATTGTCAGAATATGGCTACCTAGTAGAAGACACAACACTCACTGACTCTGCTCCCGATGGGAGCGTTCACGGAACAGTAGTCGCCAAGGAGATTGCATCCCTCAGCTCAAACGCCATAATCGTGAACGCAAAGATTCTCGGTCCGAGCGGCACCGCAACAACAAGTGCACTAATCGCTGCAATTCGGTGGTCTGTGGAGATGAACTGCAGTGTGATTAACTTGAGCCTCGGTTCACTCCCGAGCTATGAGGACCCACTGGAAGAGGTCATTGCTTGGGCTTTCGATAGAGGAGTAATCTTGGTAGCGGCGGCCGGTAATGAGGGCGAAGATGGAATTGCCGGGAACCAGGTAAACTCACCAGCAGTGTTCGAGAAATGTCTTGCAGTTGCAGGACTGACTGAGTTCGGAGACCCCGCATCCTTCACAAGCCCAGGGCCAACAGCCTCTAGATACATGAAGCCAGACCTCGCTGCTCGGGGGTACTTTGATGTTGGAACATACAGATATAGCGGAACAAGCTTCGCTGCTCCGCGTGTTTCTGCGGCTGCAGCAGACCTGATTGCTTTCTGCGCTGACAACGGAATCGCCTACACCGCGGGGTCTATCATGACAGCTCTCATGAAGGGGGCAGTAGGCATACCTCATCCAGAGTACATGGTGGGAGCAGGGCAGCTCAGCCTTCAGAACTCAAAGGACGTGATTCTTTCACAATCGACCAATGGCTCTCTGCCTGCGATAACCTATGTCCACCCGAGGGTATTGCCGATTGATTATGAGAAAATGTTCTATGGAGACACATTCAACTTCAGTGTTCAAGTCTTTACATCTGGACTTACAACCTATGAAATCGCCGTCGACAGTGATGAACCAACGATGTTCGTAGTGCCTACAGATGCAACAATCAACCAGACCGGCCAAGTCCCAATCACTGTGGAGATTCCTTCATCTGGAGCGACTCGCTACGAGAGTCATATCACCTTTACATCTTCGAGCTTCGGCACGGCAACCTTGAGTGTAGATTTCGACGTGTCCACCGCAGTGGCCCGGGTGGCCTTCGACATTAGCTATACGACATGGTCTATAGATACGACATACGGTCAGTTTAGAGACTTCTATCGCCTTCTCACCGATAACGACATCTCGGTCACGGAGATTCGCGATGAATCCCATATTACGCTCTCGTACTTACAGGAGTTTGACGCCGTTGTCTTGTTAGATGCATTCGCATGGGACACCAACGAATCGGACCCAGACAGTACAGAATGGTTCTCTTTGCCCTTCGACCCTGCCGCAGAGCAGGCGTATCACGACTACTATGATGATGGAGGAGGCATTTTTGTTGCTGCACTCTCTAATGAGAGTCTTGACATAGCGAAGATCAATGACTTCATCTCTTGGTCAGGCTACTCATTTGGCTTCACTGAGATTTCTGATGGTTACAATACGGTTGAGGTCACTCACATTGCAGCTCACACTATCACTAGCGCAGTGGGAAGTTTCGATTACCTAGGCGCTCCGATAGTGACTGTGCCCGGGGGCTCAGTTTGGCTTGGTCGTTATCCGTATTCAGGTTCCACTGTTCTCAGCAGTGTGCAGGGAGCCGGTGGAGGCAGATTGGTGGTAACGGGAACCAACTTCTTCATCGACAACTGGGGAATCAACGAGCTCTATTCCTCCACACACAATGATAGACTTGCCCTACAGATAGTCAAGTGGATTTCCGATTTGATATAGACCTTGAGAGTTCTAAGTGGTTGCATAGTTCAATCGGAGCAGTCTTTAGGGAAACATATGCTCCACAGGAGCGTGTCCAGTGTGACGAAGCTCCTAGTCAGTCCGACTGACGAGAATGATGCCGCCGAGGCGGTGGCAGGTGGAGCTGACATAATAGACGTGAAAGACCCCACCGCAGGCTCACTAGGAGCGGCGGTTCCGGAACTCATCAGGCGCGTGAAAAAGGCAGTCGGGAAGAGTATCCCGGTCAGTGCGGCTCTTGGTGATGTCCCTAATCTTCCTGGAACTGTTGCCCAAGCTGCGCTTGGTGCTTCGATAGCCGGTGCTGACTATGTCAAAGTGGGGCTTCACGGCACGCGAAACCATGAAGACGCAAGAGGAATCCTAGGCTCAGTAGTTCAGACTCTTGATGAGTTCAACCGCGAGAGCATCACCGTAGCCGCACTCTATGCGGACCACAATCGGGCAGGCACCCTGGACCCTTTGGATTTACCGTCTATTGTGCAGGGTATAGGTGTGGGCGTTGTGATGTTAGATACTGCAATCAAGGATGGCAGGAACCTTTTCGATTTCTTGTCAGACTCTGAAGTATCCGAGTTCGTTCTGGACTCCAAGAACCAAGATCTTGAGGTGGCATTGGCAGGTTCGTTGAACGGAGAATCCTTTGCAAGAGCCGCTAGACTGAAGCCAGACATCATAGGTGTAAGAACTGCTGCTCTAACAGACGGGGATCGCAATAGCGGTAGAGTTGATTCATCATTGGTTGCCGAGCTCAAAGGAATTCTCAAGCACCACTCAGTCTAGTGGACCCGGCTTTCTCACTGCAGGATTTGGTCCAGGATTCCCTTTCTCCTGCCGTCAATGACGTAGAACCTTCCCTTGAAGTTGGGGTGAATCATTGGCAGATGCGCATCCACAATACCGTCCTTGGCTAGGGACTTTGACTCCTCAACCCCTATTTGCTTTGGAGTACCTGTGTCAGTGCTCTTAGCTAGCACGGCAAGGTCCGCACCAATCAGGATTGCCACCCACATTGCTATTGAGTCGCTTGTGACATCCCAAGTGTGTGGAAGCTCGTCCTTCGATCTGACAAGCCTATAGGGCTGCAGTATGAAGCTTCGTTTCTGAAGCATCATTTCACCAATTTCTCTGCCGCTGAACGTTTCGAGTTTGCGAGTATATTGGTACAGTAATTCTCCGAACTGCTCCATCGCGAGTATTGCCATCCAGTGGGTTGCGGAATCAGAGAGGTCTAGGAGTTCTTGGAGCTTGCGCACATTTTCCGCGAAAGGACCACCTCCGGGCACGATCACCAACAGGTGGCGGGTGCTGAGGTCCTCGATACTCTCCATAAGTTCTCTGAGATTCTCGGGTTTGCTTGTTAGACTTCCACCTATCTTGATGACTGCCCTCACAGGTAATGCCTCCATTTGATTCCTGCGTAGAGCGCCGCGGAGTAAGCAGTCGCTGCGGCGGAACCTTCGGCACCCAAGACCTCATCTAAGTCTCTGACAGCTTTGGCACCGGTGCGATTGACTGCCTCTTTCCCAAGAAACTGGGCTCCTAGACCGGCTATTACGAAAGTTTCGTTTCTTGGAGCAGCAGAAAGTCGCTTACAGACTTGGTCTATTGCTTGGCGAATGTCATCTAGTTGCTGTTCCCATGCCTGCTCTGCAATGTCGGCAATTCGGTTCTCTTCAACCGTTTCGATATCACCGCATACCACGCGCGCAAGTCGGGCCAAGCATTCCTGCTGGGTCTTCCCACGACCATCTGCAGTGTCCGTAGTGTACAAGCCTTCGGTAATATGACCAAGAACCAAATGAACATCGCCTGAAGTGGCGAAGTACTCAGACGACAGTCTGCACGGTCTCCCATCTATTAGAACAGTTCTGAGAATCGCAGAAACATCTGTTCTAAGAGCTCCGGTATAGACCAGCTCACCATGAATCAACCTAGTGGTGTCGTCTTTTCCTGCGGCTACTGGCAAACCATCTCTGATGGGAATCACATCCGTTGTCGTGGAGCCGACATCAATAAGAATGCAATCCGGCACCTCGCGACCAACTGTCCATGCTAGGACCGGCCAGTTGGCTGCGGCGACGGACAGAGGTGAAGCAAGAACTTCTGAAAGCTGCAATAGATTTAGATCGACACTTGGGAAGACAATGCGTGAGTCTGGGAGCGCTGTAGTAGCACCACGTGCAATACTGACTACACCCTCTCTCTTGGTAGCGAATGTATCGGATAATTCGGCAGTCATAACAAGAGAAACGAGATCGGGCTTTCCATTGTTAGAGAGAGTATAGGTTGTCTGGGACAACAGGCTCCACAGCTCGGTACGATCTCGAAGCCAGACTGGGAAATGGTTCAGACTGTATAAGATATCTTGGGGAGTACCAGACTCATCCAAGGATATTCCGCAGCCCTTCAGATTGGCTCCTCCCACATCTAGCCCGACCACTCTCAAGGACTCACCACTCCGAGTCGTTGGTCGACTTGTTTCTCCACAGCAGCCAAATCCATTCGGGCCTCTTCGCGCGATAGCCCCCAGCCGCAGACATAAGGCCTCACTGTCCCTTTGCCACCTGGTAGCAGCATCGGAGGACTCACCACCCCCGGAATAACCATAACCCTTGCGTAGTCGTCTTCCAGTGTGGATGTGTCCGCTGACGTGGGTAGGTCGAGATACTCCTCAAACCGCGAGAAGCCTCTGCTAGGTGGAAGCTCCGGTAAGGCCCCTTCGGCGCAGTCAAGTATTCGTGCAAGTGCCTTTGGCCCTCGCGTGCGTTCAATACCCACGGCAGACACTGTGACTCTTGGATTGATGTCCATAGGAACAGCCTGCTCGCCCTGCAGAACGAAGTCTATCCCGACATATCCCTTCAGGCCTGGCAGAGACTCAATTATCTTCTTCGCATCGGAAACAGCCTTTTCACTTGCTGGGTGAACGAAGGGGCTCTCTCCACCGTGATATCCCGAGATGGACCCCGGTCGCCCCAGTGATACGTGCTGACGATTCACTGAGAGCACGTGCATCTGCCCGTCTTTCACCAGCAATGAAACACTAGAGTCGACTCCTTCAACGAACTCCTGTAGGACGAATCGAGGACTCCGCATGGACCCCCTAAAGCGATTCACAAGCCACTCGAGTTCAGTCTCATCAGATACTCTACTAGTGTGAATTGCTCCAGAAGAAACGGCAGGTTTCAGGACTGCTGGATACTCGATTCCAGAGGACTTGTCAAGAATCTGGTCCAGATTCGCAGACACCGTTGCCGGCACTGGGAGTGAGAGCTCAGAATACAGTTCAGTGCACATGACCTTGTCTGAACAAAGGGCAGACGTTTCGTTGTCTGGCCCGATTACTTCCAATCCGTCTGCACGAATTCTGGCCAAGACGTCGGTGAGAATGCCCTCATCCTCAGGAGCAATGACTATCGCAGAATCTGCATCTTCCGAGAGGGAGCTAATTGCTTCAGACCAGTCAGAAAGACTTGCAACTCGCTCTCTCCGTGCCGTGTGGGGGATAAGCTTTTCACTAATCCTGGAATCAAAGGCGACAATGACCTCGTGACCGGCATGTTTCAAGGATCGAGTAAGTGAACTCAGCATTGCGAAACCTTGAGCAGCAAAGCTGAGGTCCCAATTCTCCTCGGCAAGTCCGCCGGCGGTAATATGCTCGTAGACAAATACTCGCATTGTCAACCCGGAGTAGACAAGAGTCAGTAAGCTATAAGACTCTTACAGAAACTGTCAAAGTCAGCTATGAAACGCGAAGCTCGGATAATTCCCGTCATGGACATCATGGATTCACAAGTCGTCCATGGAGTTGCAGGCCGAAGAGAGAGGTATGAGCCAATCAAGAGCAGAATTGTGGAGGGGTCAGATCCAATTGACGTCGCTGAAGCATTCAGGCACGTCTTCAACACTGACGAGATCTACGTCGCAGATTTGAATGCCATATCAGGAACTGGAAACAACATGTCATCGGTGACCGAATTGGCCGACAGGGTTGGGATCCTCCTTGATGCTGGTGTGAGAAGCCAAGCAGATGTTGAAAGACTCCTGGGGTTCGGAGTTTCTAGAGTGGTAATAGCAACAGAAACAATCGAATCGCTAGAAGCTATGAGAGAAATCGCGGAGCATCATTCGGAGGAGGTTGTTGGATCTCTCGACTTGATGAAGGGGAAGACGCTCAGCTCGTGCTTGGACTTCCGTGACAAAGGACCTTGGGATGCGGCCCGATTGATGGAGTCTTCAGGTCTGCGCGAGTTGATAGTCCTAGAACTCTCGCTAGTAGGATCTGGCAAAGGACCGGTCCATCCCGGACTGATTGAGGTCTGTCGCAACACCAATATGGGAATCATAGCTGGAGGAGGAGTCAGAAGCCGGGAGGACCTACGCGAGCTTCATTCTCTTGGAGTAGAGGCCGCACTGATAGCCAGTGCACTACACAATCGAAGCATTAGACCCTAGTTTAGACGAGGACCCGAGAAGGTGCAATATCAGTATGCTTAACACAAAGTCTTGTTGCCACCGAAGCACGCAATGATGGATGTGAGTCTTAGAGTTGGGCAAGGTGACTAGATCTTCATACGCGGTCTTGATTGCGTCAACAATAGCCCATTTCTTCAACCATATCTACACGGGTGCGTTGTCGCCATTTCTACCCATCATCCGTGACGAGCTCTCACTGACACTTACTGAAGCAGGCATAGTAACAAGTGCGGCCGTTGTGACAATGACCGTATCACATCTTGTTGTAGGTTACTTGGGAGACAAAGGATGGAGAGACATCTTCATTCCCGCAAGTATCCTGCTGGCTGCTGCGATAATGTTGGTGTCCAGTTTTGCCACGACTTTTCTCTTCTTGACATCTGCAATGCTTCTTCTAGGAGTAGGGGCGTCAGGTTACCATCCGAGTGTCTTTCCTGCACTGGCAGAGAGGTTTCCGAAAACGTCCAGGGCGACAGCAACTGGAATCCAAGCTATAGGGGGACTTGTCGGAATGGCGGTCATACCATTCCTAGGTGTCACTCTACTTGTCATACTTGGGGGTTGGCGGGAGTCCTTTGTCTTGCTTTCGATAGCAGGTTTTGCCCTGTTTGTCCCAGTGACCGCACTCATGGCATATTCACGTAAGGGGCATTCCAAAGAGGAGAGAAGCCACGAAGAGGGAGATGGCTCAGACGGATGGACGCGGAACTTTGCCCTTCTGGTCGTCCTGATGGCTCTCAGAGGTATGTCGTTCCGGTGCACCACTCTTCTGATGCCTCTCTATCTAGTAGAGAGTGAGTACTCCTACGATCCAATCCTGGCAGGCTCCTTCACAACTGTGATGCTTGTTGCTGGACTTGTCGGAGAGATCGTTTCTGCACCCTTGTCGGACAGGGTTGGAAGACGAGTTCCGTTCCTCGTTGTTTCTACCGGAGTTTCAACCCCGTTCCTGCTGCTACTCAACGCATCATTGAGCCAAGTCGCGCTCCTATTGGTACTCATCGGAATAGGGTTCTTCTTCTTTCTGGGAGTTCCTCCCAATACGGCATTTCAGACTGAAGTTGTTCCGAGGCAGTCACAAGGACTGGCATTTGGTCTGTTGTTCTCAATCGGTGCAATACCAGGGGCTTTGTCTCCGATTGTCTTTGGTTGGATTGGAGATATCTATGGTTTGCCAACGTCGATTGTGTTCTTGGTTGTAACCACTGGTCTGGCAACGGTATTCGCGGCCCTGTTGAAAGAAGCAAAGGATTCTAAGGGGGACACACCAATCGCACTCGATCTCATCCGGGTTCCAGACTAATTGCACGAGTGTACTCATTAGTACGAGAATGGACCAGTAGGTAACGTCAAGTGCGTCTTCTTGAGGCCGATATGTTGATGATCGACTACCATATCCACCCATCGTACTCTGCTGATGCAAGAGGGTCAGTGGAGGAATTCTGCGAGGCGGCAGTTCAGAAGGGGCTTCAAGAAATATGCTTTACAACTCACTTGGATGCGGATCCCGTGAGACAAGAGGATTTCGTGATGCTCAGAGGAGAGAAGGTAAGCATCTACTCACCAGACTGGCTTGAGGACTACGAGTCGAGTATAAGAAACGCGGGTGACGCATTCGCAGACCAAGATTTGAAGGTAAGACTCGGAGTAGAGGTGGACCTCTATCCAGGTGTCATTGACCAACTCCCGGAGGCATTCCACAGTACACACTTTGACCTCATCATAGGGTCAGTACATCTCGTTGATCACAAGGCCATTTCCCTCAAGGAAGAGGCGATTGATATCTTTCGAGAGTACGGACTGAGTGAGCTTGGTGACCACTACTACAGACTAATCATTGATTCGCTAGAGTCCGGACTCTTCGACATAGTTGGACACCTCGATATCTATCGAAGATATGGCGAGGAGTACTACGGAGAGGACATCCATGCGCTGTGGGAACCACATCTCGAAGAACTGGTGCACAGCATGAAGACTTGCAGAGTGGGCTTCGAGATCAACACATCTTCATGGCGCAGAGGACTGAAGGAACCCATGCCTGCATCAGCGCTGATTCAAGCGCTCCTGAAAGGAGGCATTGATACTGTTACAGTCGGCTCTGACGCCCACACCCCGGAAGAGGTAGGCAGTGGAATTGGCCGTGCTATCTCAATTCTACAGGAGTGCGGTCTCCAATCCATTTCGTTGTACCATCGTCGCGTTCCGCATCAGATTAAGATTTAGCTAGTCGGCCTTCAAATAGAAATATAGGCCACATCAACAATCACACAAACGGTGATTGTTTGCGGAACAAGATTCCCTTCTTGCTAAGTTTTGTTGGTGGAATTCTGCTATGGATTGCGGCGGCCACTGGAAGCATCGGCATTATCGGTACAATAGCAGAAATCCTAACATCAATTCCTGAGCTTGCACCATTTGTGGACATTCTGAATCCTATTGTTTACATTCTTGCTGCGCTAGCGGCCCTTGGAGGCATCGCTGTAGTTGTTGGAGGGTTCCTTTTGACCACCCCAAGGGTGGGTACAGGGAAATTCGTCATCGGGATTGGTGCCGGAATGGGCCTCATAGGCCTCATCATTCACATTGCGGAGATTGCCTATACTATGGGTTTCGGAGTAGCCCTGGATATATTCATAGGGTTCGCGCTCACCACCTCCGGTCTGGGCATTCTCCTCAGCATCGCGGCAAGACAGATGGCGAAATCAGACTAGCATCTCTCTCGGCAAGACTTAGGACGCGGAGATATCAGAATGAAGAACAAGATTCCATTCATTCTGTGTGTGGCCGGTGGCCTCATGCTTATAGTATCTGGCGCCGCCGGAGATGTCGGTTTCTTGGACACGATTGCCGAGATAGTAGCCTCAATTCCGGAGCTACAGCCATTCCTTGAAACCCTGGAAATCCTTAGGATTACACTTGGAGGACTTGCCTCACTGGGAGGTAACATTGTGATTGTCGGAGGATTCCTGCTAACAATTGATAAAGTCACAACTGGCAAGATCCTCATAGGGTTGGGTGCCGGAATGGGTGTCTTTGGACTTATCATCCAAATCGGGACACTCATCTATACTACTGGTCTTGGTGCGGCGCTGAGTTGGGTGGAGGCATTCGCTTCCACGATGAGTGGCGGAGGATTGCTGGCTACCATCGCTGCCCGGCTCATTACGAGGAAATCCAAGTAGCGAGGGATTGGTCGGATATTGAACGCCAAGAAGGACGGGGAGCTTCAACGCGCGATTGGCCTGATAGAGGCAAATCTCCATGAAGAAGCGGTTGCTATCTTACGTGATGTGGTCAAGGAGAATCCAAGTGTTATTGAAGGGTGGTACAATCTCGGACTTGCACTCGCGTCATCAGGAAAGCCTGATGAAGCAATCGAGGCATATGACGAAGCCCTGGCTATCGACAACATGATCTTCGAGGTGTGGTTCAATAAGGGCACAGTCCTCTACGACCTGGGAGATTTCAAGAGTGCAAAAGAGTGCTATGAGAAGGCACTTGAGATTGATTCTGGCGACCCCGAGGCATGGAACAACCTGGGTAATACCGAGTCGCGTCTGGGAAACGGTGCGAAGGCGATTGAGGCATACACCACAGCCGTGGCACTCAAACCCGACTACGCTGAAGCGTTCTATAACAAGGCTAACGCCCATTTCATCGAAGGTGAGGACGAACGTGCGATAGCATATGCAGAACTCGCCGTAGAGCTCAACCCTCGACTGATAGAACTCGTGAAGCAGTGGATACAGGTTTCAAGAGACCGTTTGGCAATGGCAGAAGCGCGTGATGACAAGAAGAAGATAGACACCTAGGGAAGAAGCTGTCGAGAGGAAGGAATGAGAGAAGGACACTCCTAACGCGTCTAAGATCTACCTTGTTGCCACAATCCTGTTTCGGAGGTATCCTATCCCTTCCACGTACAACTCCATCTCATCGCCATCCTGAAGGAACTCGGGGGGGTCTCGTACAAATCCGACTCCTGAAGGCGTGCCTGTCGAAATCACATCGCCCGGTTCTAGCGTGAATGATCCGGAGAGATATGACACGACTTGGGGAACACCGTGTAGCAGATGCGAAGTACTGGAATCCTGTTTTATGACACCGTTAATTCTAGTCTGAAGCTTGAGGCCAGAGGCGGCACCAAGCTCATCTGCTGTGACAATGCAAGGCCCCATGGGACATAGACCGTCCAATGACTTCCCGTGAGTCCATTGGCCATTGTCCTTCTGAAGGTCACGAGCGCTCACATCGTTGACGATAGTGTAACCTGCTACATACTTGAGAGCCTCATTCACTGAAACCTCTTTGCAGATTCTGCCAATCACTACCCCGAGCTCAATCTCCCAGTCGAGCTTCCTTGTCACCCTTGGGATGGGTATCTCGTCATTAGGGTTGGAAACGCTTGATGAAAACTTCGCAAATATGGGCGGAAACTCAGGAACATCCGCGCCTGTTTCCTCCGCATGGTCCCTATAGTTGAGACCTAAACCGATTATCTTACCAGGGCGTGTAATGGGAGCCAGAAGTCTTAGTTCATCTTTCTGAAGAATTTGTGGTCGCTCATCAGAGGGAGTCCGTTTGTAGGTATAAAGAAGCCCTGTAACAGTAGCAATCCCGTCAGGCCATCTCAGGAGGTCTATCATTGCAATAGGGAAGCTGTATCCATGTACTCTGTGCTCGATGCCGAAGTGGGCAGCAGCTGATGGGAGATCCAGAACCCCTTCTGTTAGTTCGACCCCAATCGACTCCTTTTCGCCCTTGGAATACGAAACAAGACGCATAGGCCCAGCCTCAAGTCCAGAGCATTAATGTTTAGCGGTGAAAGGCTTGATGATTGCCAAACCATTTCATTTATCCGAACGGATGAAGTCCTCACTCACGGAGTGAAGAAGATTGCCCGAGGCTCCATCTTTAGACGATTTACCAGATGAAGTATTCGTAGCACTTGGTAGAAGAGGAATGGAAGGCATTCCACTGAAAGAATGCACCTATGCTTGTGACGGCAAGGAGCTTACATTGATTGAGATGAAGAGAGAACCGGAGGAGATTGCAGGCAGAGGGCTCGAGCCCGTGACTGAAGACTGGCTAGTAGAATGTGATAAGTGCAAGAGACCTTTCACTATTCGAGCAAAGATACGGTATGTTGATGGAGAGCGAATAGACACGATGGTGAGCCTCTTGGATGACAGGGGAAACGACTTGGGATGGCTTGGTTCCTTCTAGGTGGTAGAGATGCCGAAGAAGTACAAGATTTCGGTACTACCAGGCGACGGTATTGGCAAGGAGGTCATTCCAGAAGCTGTACGTGTGATGCATGCGGCCAAAGATGCTGCGGGAGGCATTGACATCGAGGACATCACATTCGATTGTGGTGGAGAGTACTACGAAAGAGAAGGTCGGGAGTGGTCAGAAGAAGGAGAGAGATTCACCAAGGGTGAAGCCGACGCAATTCTCTTCGGCGCAGTGGGCGCCCTCGACTCAGCTGGAGAACCTGTGAAACTGCCTGATGGCAAACATGCAGGATACAATATTGTCATTGGCCTGAGACTCACCCTAGAGCTGTATGCAAACACAAGACCTGTCAAACTCTACGAGGGCGTGCCGACGCCACTCGGAGAGAAGACCCATGAAGACATCGACATGGTGATAGTGCGGGAAAACACTGAAGGTCTCTATGTACCTGCTAGGGGGATTCTGGCGGAGGGAAGTGAGGGTGAAATGGCCGTCGATCTGCGACTCATATCTAGAAAGGGAGCGGCGAGAGTCATTGACTACTCCTTTCGACTGGCAGAAACTCGAAAAGGAGCGCCATCTGACGGGAAGAAGCGAGTCACATGTGTGGACAAGAGCAATCTACTCGCCGGGTGCCAGCTTTTTAGGAAGGTCTTTCGTGAAACAGCTGCGAGATATCCCAAGATTGAGCCAGACTATGCATACGTCGACGCTTGGGCTCTGTGGTCGCTGATGAGGCCCGAGTTCTATGACGTCGTAGTGGCCCCCAACATGTTTGGCGACATAATCACCGACCTGGGAGGTGGAATTCAAGGCGGTCTGGGAATGGCTCCCTCTGGAAATATAGGGGACAAGCACGCAATGTTTGAACCAGTTCACGGATCTGCGCCTGACATAGAGGGACAGAACAAGGCAAATCCGATTGCATCCATTCTCTCGGTTGCCATGATGTATGACTGGCTAGGAACAAAGAACAAGGATAGGCACAGCCTTGCAGCAGCGGATTTGGTCAAAGAGGCGGTCGCGTCAGTTCTCAGAGAGGGAAAGACACGGACTCCTGACATATGTCGAAGACAATGGAAAGATGTCACGCCGTCATCAACTGGCACCGTAACCGATGCAGTACTCAAATCTCTAGAGAAAATCGGCGGTGAGAGGTGACTATGTTGGGCAAGACTCTCGCAGAGAAGATCTTGGGAAGCCACACCGAGCAAAAAGACGTCGCGGCAGGTGACATAGTTGTCGCGAAGGTTGACTTCCTGATGGTAAATGAGGCCCTGACCAGAATCATCCCTATTTTGGAGGACATGGGCGTTGAGAAGGTATGGGACCCTGAACGAATTCTCGTCGTGAATGATCATTGGGCACCAGCGGCTGACACCAGAAGTGCTGAGATGCACATCAAGAGCAGACGCTTTGTGAAGGACCATGGTATAACTCACTTTTGCGATGTCAACTGCGGAATCGCACACCAAGTGCTTCCTGAGATGGGTCTTGTTAAGCCGGGTGACCTGATAGTGGGCTCCGATTCGCACACAACTACCTATGGAGCTTTCAACGCGTTCTCTACTGGTTTCGCATCTACTGACAGCGCACTCATCGCTGCTACCGGAGAGAACTGGTTTCGGGTACCCCAATCGATACGGATTGATGTTCAGGGGCAGATTCCGGACATGGTTATGAGTAAAGACCTCATTCTGAGAATCATAGAAAACCTGGGCTCAGACGGTGCAAACTACCAGTCCATTGAGATTCATGGTCCTGTGATTGATGCTATGTCAGTGGGTTCTAGAATGACAATGTGCAACATGGGTGTGGAAGCAGGGGCCAAATGCACCCTAATGACAGTCAACGAAACGGTAAGAAATTGGATGAAGACTCGCGCATCTGACGTCAGATGGGCCCCCGTTGAACCAGATCAAGACGCTGAGTACGTAGACCAGATTACCCTTGACTTGAAGAAAGACCCCTTGGAGCCCATGGTAGCGACTCCTCACAGCCCTAATAATGGTAGACCGATTTCTGAAGTCGAGGGCACTCCAATAGACCAAGCATTCATTGGATCTTGCACAAACGGAAGATTGGAGGATTTGGCCATCGCGGCCAAAATCGTCGACGGGAAGAAGGTTAATCGGGACACTAGGTTTATCATCACTCCAGCGAGCACGGAGGTCTACATGGAGGCCGTGAAGACCGGAGTGGTAGAAACCCTGATCAAGGCAGGAGCGGTGGTGACGAACTCAACGTGTGGAGCCTGTATCGGCGGAGGCCTAGGTGTCTTAGGTCCGAATGAGGTCTGTGTTTCCAGCACTAACCGTAATTTCAGAGGACGTATGGGGCATCCTGATTCATTGGTCTATCTTGCGTCACCAGCCACAGTCGCAGCAAGCGCGTTGACTGCGACCATATCAGATCCGAGGAGTGTGTGAGGGCTGAAGAGTATCTCTGGTAGAGCGTGGGTGTTTGACGACGACATCAACACTGACCTGATTATTCAGGGAAGACACCTGACAATGCTTGACTACTCCGAGATGGCGAAGCACACATTTGAGATACTTAGACCGGAATTCGCGAAAGAGGTCAAGCCGGACGACATCGTTATCGCTGGAAGGAACTTCGGTGGAGGCTCTTCCAGGGAAGAAGCACCAGCAGTGCTAAAGACCCTCGGTATTGGTTGCGTCGTCGCCGAGTCATTTGCACGAATCTTCTATCGGAACGGCTTCAACATTGGCCTGCCGCTAATGGTAGTACCTGACATATCATCCGATATCGAGGATGGTCAGTTAGTCACAATAGACTTCACTGAGGGCACACTCACGATAGACCACTCTAGAGTTCTGTCTGGTGAGCCGCTTCCCGCACTAATGCAAGAGATGCTTGAAGCAGGCGGAGCAGTCCAGATGTACCTCAAGAGAAAATGATGTTCGCAGCCTTCCCAAGTACGCCAGATTCCTCGTCCTGAATTGACTAGGAAGAAAGGGCTAAAAGCCTCGTTAATCTGGTCACAATCAATGGAGATACGCTAAGAGGACTGTTCATGAACGTTATGCTATTCCTTCTTGTTTCATTGATTGTACATTCAATACCAATTCCTTTCTCATCTGACATGTTGCAGCCCAGCAGGTTGATCAAGTGGTTGCCGCTTCGGCTTGTCTGGGGAACAGTAGCATGGGGAATCATTGTTCTTTTCATGATGATGACTCTGCCATGGGCTATACTTGGTCTGATAATGAGCCTAGGTCTGCTATTGATAATATCTAGTGGTTTTCGTCCAGGTGAATTAGAGGAAATGGTGAGGGGGCTCAGAGCACCCTTGACTTGCTTCGGTCTGCTCGTTGTTATGCTGATGCCTATGTTCACAGGGCTAATAGGATGGACGTCAGACGTATCTAACGCCCAATACTTCGACACCATGATTGCCGAGAGCGATGAACCTCTCTTCAATTCAACCATTCCCGATGAGATGGTCAGATTGGTCACGGAAGAGTACGCAGCATATGTTGCCAACCAACACATCTCACCCTTCGGTTCAAATGTACAGGTTTCTGCCGCGCACATAACAACGCGGGCGGGCAGGCTTGTCTGGGTATGTACGATAGTATCAACGAATGTCCTCGCTGAGAACTTCGTGAAGGGTTTCATCGTTGTAGACGCCAATGACCCGCAGGCGTACGAGCCCGAGGTCATAACTAGCACAACCATTCCCGTAGGAGAGGGCCTTTGGTGGGACAGGGACATTCGGTTCAGCAACTACTTGAACGATATGTCGGCAGCGTATCAGTATGCATATCCAACCTGGGACCCACTAGGTGAGCTTGCCTATGTTCAGACAAGAACGCCGCTACGGTTCGATTTTGTCGAACGAGCTATTGGTCCCACTGTCTACTTTGAGAACGGAACAGTTGTTTCATACGGCAGCATAGAGGAAACGCCTGATTGGATTACTCAGGCATATGCCGAGGAGTGGCTCGAGAGAGAAGTCTCTAGGTGGGGAGGCTATCGAAGAGGAACGACTTTCGACCTGTTTGCAGGCGGGCTCCTTTGGTTCATTCCACCCTCCAACGATCGACTCGAAATGACAGAGGACACTCGCTACATCGCTAACCCGGACTCGGGCATGGTGGAGGCCTTCATTGCGGTACATCCAGTAGGCAACCCAGAGGCTCTAGCAGGGGTGTTTAGGGCAACGCAGGATACTGTCTTCTACCACGATCTAAGCGTATTTGGATACGTGAGCGGAGATGCGGC